>VFSW01002836.1_pt1 | contig 26095 bp, 19 predicted proteins | sample 5358111 | NCBI WGS metagenome assembly VFSW01 (sample SAMN11554181, study PRJNA540505) | mine drainage metagenome | isolation source: sediment from site ElyBrook_90M | place: USA: Ely Copper Mine, Vershire, VT | collected 2017 | reverse complement strand
ACCATCCTATCACAGATAAATCAAATTGACCAAGTTATTTCTGGACAATGCCTTACGGTCTTTGACGTAGTAGAGAAGCGTGTCGGTTGCTCTGGGATAAACGTCTTTGGTTGCTCCATGCAGTTTGTTATAATAATACCAGTAGACCTCATTCTGGAAATTGTCTTGCCCAAAGACCTCATCCATTATTACTTTAGCATAATGCACCAAATGCCAGTCCAGATGCACATAGATACTTCCATTCTCTGCCAGCAATTCGCGCAACACGACAACCGTCTCGTAAAACCACTGCAAGTACGAATCCAGCCCGCGTCCCCATGTATCGCGGTATGCTTTCATTTCAATCACGCTCGGCTCTTTGAGGAACGTCGTCGTCTCGTCTTCGTTGGTATCGGGATTGTCGGGAATCGTCGCGGTAAATGAGAAATCCGCGCCCACGTTGAACGGCGGATCAATATAGATCAAATTCACCTTGCCCGCGAATTCCTCCAAGAGCGAGGGCAAGACGTACTTCTTGTCGCCCCAGATCAAACGGTTGCGCCAATCGAGGTCGCGCCCCGCGCTAAAGAGGTCGAGCGCGCGCTGCCGTTGCTGTGAGGATTCGTTCACCGTCTCAACCGTCTGAAATGGCAACGCCACGCGCAGCGGCGCGACGCGCTTGCCGTCTTGATACTTGCCGTCCCAGATGAGTTCGGTCATGGGTACCTCGTGGGTATTAGACGTTATCAGGAATCAGAAATACGGGTTGCGCCCGACGATCAATCGTCGGGTTAGTCCAATACGCCCGATCAAATCGGGCTGAAAAATAGTCGGATTGATCCGACGCTGTTTTATAGCACGGAAATTGATTTCCGTGCGTTCCGCGCCATTGGTTATTTCCAATAATGCCTGTTGTGTAGTGGCAACCCGATGTGGTTGCCCTGGACTGCGTGGTCGCGCTGAGCAGACACGCCGGTCTGCCCTACGTCCCCATTATATCGCGGAAACACAGAATGACAATATCACCAGCCCTGCCTACCGCTTGACATCCGTCACACGGAGGATAATATACTCGCGCAACCGGGTTGCAAGAATCCGCAACTCGATTAGAATGGGCGCACCCCAACATTCGAGGGAAACCGATGACTGCTCTGCCCCTCCAGTTCGGCGCGCTGTGCTTTGTCTCGCTCTTTACGATGATCGATCCCATCGGCGCGCTGCCGATTTACGTGTCGATGACCTCCGCGCTGTCGCATCACGAGTCGCGGCTCGTCGCGCTGCGGGCGACGTTTACGGCGTGGCTGGTGCTGATCGGCTTTGCGCTGACCGGGCGATTCGTCTTCGAATTTTTCGGAGTCTCGGTGAATAGTCTCCGCATCGTCGCCGGCGTCATTTTCTTTATCATGGGCTATGAAATGCTCCAGGCGCGCCTGACGCGAACGAAATCGGATGAGGAATCGATCAGCGAGTACGTCGAAGACATCGCGATCACGCCGCTCGGCATCCCGCTGATTGCCGGACCGGGCGCGATTACCAGCGTGATCCTGCTGATGAACGAGGCGAACGGTGCGTTGGAGAATCAAGCGGCGCTGCTCGTCGCGGTCACCGCCGTTCTCTTCCTGGCGTTTCTATTTCTGATCGGCGCGCGCCAGGTCATGCACGCGCTGGGCAGCAGCGGCAACAAAATTCTGCTGCGGCTGATGGGACTGATCGTCATGGCAATCGCCGTCGAATTTTTCTTCAACGGTCTGCGTCCCATCGTGCAAAGCATGGTCCGGTGAAGTTGAGTGAATCGATCTGCAGAACGGAGGCAACGTCGATGAGTGACACAAGAAAAAGCGCGCTTGAATTCCCCTGCCAATTTCCCGTCAAGGCAATCGGCAGAGATACCGACGAGTTTGAAGCGATCGTCACGGAAATCATCCGGCGGCACGTACCGGATTTGAGCGACGATGCGGTGACGACCCGCTCCAGCTCCGGCGGCAAATATCTTTCCGTCACCGCCACCTTCATCGCCGAAAGCCAGGAACAACTGGACGCGATGTACTACGAACTGAGCAGCCACGAACAGGTCTTGATGGTGCTCTAAAAAGGATGGCATGACTCAATCCATCACTTCGTTCCGTGACCGATACGGACCGTGGGCGTTGGTCGCCGGCGCATCCAAAGGACTCGGCGCAGAGTTCGCCGCGCAACTTGCCGCCAGAGGATTAAACATCGTCTTGGTCGCGCGGCGCGCCGATGCGATGGCGTCCCTTGCCGCAAAACTCACGGCGGATCACGGCGTGCAGACGCGAAGGGTGCCGCTCGATTTGGCGCGCGCCGATGCCGCGTCAATCATCGCCGCGGAAACTCGCGACATCGAGATCGGACTGTTGGTCTACAACGCCGCGCTGTCCATCGTCGGACGCTTTTTCGATCAGCCGCTGGAAGCGCATCTCAAAGAGATTGATACAAACTGCCGCGCGCCGCTCGCGTTGGCGTACACGCTGGGACAGCGAATGGTCGCGCGCCAGCGCGGCGGCATCATCTTGCTCTCGTCGCTGAGCGCGATGCAGGGCGCGGCGCTCATCGCCAATTATACGGCGACCAAAGCGTACAATCTGCTGCTCGCCGAAGGGCTGTGGGACGAATTGCGCGAAGAAGGCATCGACGCGCTTGCCGTGATGCCCAGTTCGGTCGATACATCCAGTGATCAGACCCGCGCGCCCAGCCGCCCATCGCCGGTTGCCGCGCTGCCGCCGCGCGCGGTGGTCGCCGAGACGCTCGCCGCGCTCGGCAAGCAATCGAGCGTCATTCCCGGTCGAACGAACCGCGTCGCCGCGTTTCTGATGCGGCGATTGCTGCCGCGGCGCGTCGCGATCACGCTGATGGGGCGGACGATGCGCGCGATGTACCCGCGATAGAACACACAGAGCCAAACTGACAAAACGGGCGAGTCTTTGCGACTCGCCCGTTTGCGTTGCTCTTTTGCCAAATTACCTTCTCCGCCACAGCATCACCGTCAACGCGCCGAAGAAGACCATGAAGAAGAACAGACCAATCTCCGCGACGCGCAGCGGCGAGACTGCCAGCGGCGACGTTGCAACTTCCGGACGCGACGGCAGCGGCGCGGCAGTCGGCTGGACGCGCGCTTCGACCACCGTAGGCGGCGTCGCGGTCGCGCGCGCTTCGGGCGTCTGCGTGGCAGTCCCCGCCAGCGCGGCGCTGGGCGCGTTCGCCGCAATTGTCACAGTCGGTGTGGCTGACGCGCGCGGACTCACCGGCTGCGTCCGCTGCACCGTGCGCGTGCCCACCGCGTTTTGCGTGGCAAACTTGGGCGATGGAGTTTCGGATGCCGCGCTCCCGCCTCCCGTAACTTCGGGCGACGTTAGCGTTGGCGCGATCGGCGCAGGCGGCACGGCAAGGAGTCTTTCGGGCGAAGCAGTCGGCGTAGCGCGCTTGGTCTCGTCTGCGCTTGATGGAGCAAGCGCGACCGATGTGGGTTCGACGGCGCGTAGCGCGGCGGGTGCCGGCGCGGACGCGGCGAACCCGCCGCCCAGCCGCGTCAGCAGATCGACGGTGACCACCGCGAACAGCAGCAGCGTCGCGACGACGGTCGCCAAACGCGCCAATCCAAAACCAAACGCCGGCGCGCGGCGCGTCGATGGCGTCGCCGCGGGAAGCGGCAGCGTGAACTGGCGCGGCAGCGCGGGCGCAGGCGCTTGCTTGACGAGCGACACCGTCCAGCGCAGCGACGCGAGACTCGCCTGGCAGCGCGCGCAGTCGCGCAAGTGCCGTTCGAGCTGGGCGCGCTCCAGCGGATTCAGCTGATCGTCGATGTAAGCCGACAGCCGCTCCTCGACCCAGACGTGTTCGTTTGCCGAATTGTTTCGATCAGGCATTCCATTACCCATTATTCAGACGATAGCGCGACGGCAAAAGTTCCTCTTGCGTCATCAAAAAATCGCGCAACGCTGACCGCGCGCGGCTCAGCCGCGATTTCACCGTCCCTACATTCGCGCCGGTCGCCGCGGCGACTTCGTCGTAACTAAAACCATCGATGTCCGCCAGGACGAGCGTCACACGCTGGTCAGGCGGCAGCGTCGCCAAGCCGCGCTGGATCGTTTCGCCCAGCTCTTGCCGCTCGGCGAATTCCTGCGGCGATTCCGGCGCGGCGCGGTCCGCGCCCGGCGCGGGATTGTCCGGATCGATCAACATCGCGTCCAGCGACGCGCTGGGGCGGCGCTGCTTGACGCGCAACTGGTCGTAGCACGCGTTCGTGACGATTCGCAAAAGCCACGCCTTGAACGATCCGCCGCGGTACTCGCGGATGTGCTTGTAAGCGGAGATGAACGCGTCCTGCGTCGCATCTTCCGCCGACGCGCCTTCGCCCAGCACGCGGTACGCCGTGCGATAAACCAGCGTCTGGTACGCCCGTACGAGTTGATTGAAGGCGGCGAGATCGCCCTTTTGCGCCGCAAAAATGAACGCTTTTTCGTCCATTGGCTATAGGAAGAGAATTTGACTTTACCGAATTTTTACACTATACTTGCTTTGGTTGCCGAAGTGGCGGAACTGGCAGACGCGCACGACTCAAAATCGTGTGGGCTAAACGCCCTTGTGGGTTCGATTCCCTCCTTCGGCACTCGAACGAAACCTTGGACTATTATAGCATCAATCTCGATCTCAAGCCACTTGATTCATACCCTCTTTTATTTCATCGTTTTATCATCGTCTAGCCGTCCGTACCAACGATATGATCCGGACGCTTTCAGTCGAACGGAGACGGACTCATCTTCCGAACCGCCGCTACCGCCAAAGAGGCGGGGCAATCGACAAAATCTGCCCGCCGATTGATCTTTGTCGGCGCGGCGTGCGCCAGTCTCGCGGTTGGCATCGCGATCGGACTGGTGATCACCTGGGTGCTGTGGCCGGTTCAGTTCACGGGCGCTGATCCGGCAGATTTACGGCAGTCGTACAAGGATGACTATATCCGGATGATCAGCTCAGCGTACCAGATGGACGGCGATCTCACCGCCGCCCGACAGCGACTGAGCCAACTGGGACTAGATAATCCAACCCAAACCATCAATCGTCTGATCACGCGCCAAACGGCATCGACGAATACCGCCGAATTAGACGCGCTGACCAGTCTAAGCCAATCTCTAAGCGTCGCAGGGCAAACCGCCGCTCTGCCGCCATCGCCCGGCGCGGGCAGTACACCGCAAACCATCGTCGTCGTCACCACGCCGACCGAACCCATTCCGGTTTTCGCGCTGGCGCAGCACACGCAGCTGAGTTGCGCCGATCAACCGGACGCGGCACGCCTGATCTTTATCGTGCGCGACGCCGCCGGGCGCGAACTGCCGAACGTGGGAATTCAAATCCACTGGAATGGCGGCGACGATACAGTTTACACCGGCTTGAAACCGGAGCGCGGCATCGGCTACGCCGATTGGGACGCAGCGCCGGGCAGCTATTCCGTAACGATTCTCAACGCGCAGAGCGACACCGTTTCCGATTTGGTGATCGGTGCTGCACCAGCCAACTGCGCGACCGACCACGGCGCAACGCCGCGCGGCTGGAAGCTCGTTTTCCAAGAGAAATAACTGCAAGATGCCTGCCGCTCGATGGGGCGCGGCAGAACGCTCACCAGAACCATCGATCTAACTGGAGGTAGTACCTAGTGATTCCACAACCCATCGATCAAGTCCCTCTCTTTTTGCGACTCTCTGAAGAAGAACGGGAACTTGTCACGGCTCGCCTGCGCCGTCGCCAAGCCGCTTCTGGTGAACTGATCTTTACCGAAGGGCACCCAAGCGATGCGATGTTCGTCATCACTGCCGGCCGAGTCAAGCTTGAGGGTGGAAGTGTCGATAGCACACTCACATTAGCAAATCTAGGCGCGGGCAGCTTGCTGGGCGAAGAGGACATGCTCCTCGACCGTCCCTACTCCACCTCCGCCCGCGCGGCAGCCACAACGCAACTGCACGTCCTCTCGCGCACCGACCTGGAAGACCTCGTCGGACAGCATCCCGCCATCGGCTTGAAATTCAGCGCCGCGCTGGGCTTGCGTATCCCCTTCCTCGACCAATACCTGATCCACCAACGATTACGCAACACCGAACTACTCACCGCGCTCTCCGAGGACGATTTGCGCGCCATCGCCGACCGGCTCGATTTTCGCACCGCGGCGCGCGGCGACTTGGTCATCGAAGCCGGCGCGCCCGGCGAGATGGCGTTCTTCATCGAAGAGGGCAAGGCGCGGATGATCTCTCCATCGCGCGAAGGCGATTCTTTTGATGAGTTGAGCGAAGGCGCGCTCTTCGGTCACACCGCCTTGATCACCGGCAAGCCGTACTCGGCGACCGTCCGCGCGGTGACCGACCTCACACTGTGGGCGCTGCCGCGCGACGCGTACCAAGAGCTGATCGCCGATCACCCCGCGATCAAACTCGCTTTCAGCCGCGCGCTCGCCGAGTCGCTCAGCGCCAGCGACCAGACCGAAGCGATGGAGCGGATGCGCCAGCTCCAACTCTTCTCCGATGTTCCCACCGACGCGCTCACCGCGCTTGCCTCGCGCCTGGTACTCCGCCACTTTCCAACCGGCGAAGCGATTTACACCGAGGGCACGCCCGGCGATGCGATGTACGTGGTCGAGTCCGGCGAAATCCGGTTGATGGACACCGCGTTCTCGGACGCGCATTTGCTGGAGCGGATGCGCGCCGGCGATTCGTTCGGCGAGATGGCATTGCTCACCGGGCGCACCCGCGCCGAATGTGCGCGCGCCGCCACCGATTCGACGTTGTGGGTGCTCTACAAATCCGATTTCGACGACGTGATGGTGCAGTATCCGGAGATCAGCGTCTCGCTCAGCCGCGCGCTGACCGAGCGACTCTCCACCCGCGAGAATGATTTCGTCGTGCGCCATCTGCGCCGCATCGAATTGTTCTCCAATCTGGCGACGAGCGAGTTACAGTCCGTTTCGAAAAAAGTGCGCGGCTTGCGCTTTCGCCCCGGCGAGATCATCTACTTTGCCGGTCAGCCGGCGGAAACCTTGTTCATGATCGAAATGGGCGAAATCAAGCGAATGACCGCCGGTCCCAATGGCGAACCGACGATGCTCGACATTCTTGGACCCGGCGATTCGATGGGCGTGCAATCCATCGTCCAGAACAGTCCCTACGCCGAGACCGCGCAAGCGATTGGCGACATCGAAATTTGGACGATCGCCAAGTCCGATTTCCAGTCGATGATGGAAACGTTCCCCGCCCTGGCGATCACGATCACGCGGTTGATGGCAGACCAATTGATGCGCTCGCAACAATTCCCGCAGCCGCCGATGCACGGGCAACCGCGCGGCGCGCGAAGCGTGCCGCTGCCCACCCGCGGACCATCGGGTACGCCGCGCGCGGCGCGCGGCACGCCGATTACGCCGCGCCCTACGCCGGTCGTTCCGCAGCCCGCCCCGCGGATTCAGCAGCCGCGTTCCGGCGCGCGTCCCATCAAACCCAACACGCAGAAACCGATCGCGCCGGCGACGCCAACACCCGTGCCGCCGGCAACGAACGCGAACCTAACGCCGAACGTGCCCAGTAAGCCCCTGCCCCGCACCGGCGCACATTTGCCGCACGTGCCCGCGCCGCATTTGCCGCATGTCGATCCGCCAAATATTCCGACGCCGCATCTGCCGCACTTTGACAAACCGCAACTGCCGCACATGCAAACACCGCACATTGCAGCGCCGCATCTGCCGCACGTTCCTGCGCCGCACTTGCAAGCGCCGCGCGTGCCGAACGTGCGAAAAGATGCCAATCGCTTTTCCACCGAATTCGGAATCTGGGTCAGGAATCTGAGCTGGGGCGCGCGGCTGCGTGTGCTTGCCACCGGCGCGCTCCTGATGTGGCTGATATTTGTCGCGTTCCCCATTACGACGCTGACGACTGTTAGTTCTGCTGTTGCCGGTCTGCAGCTTTCCAATCAACCCCCCACAACAGATCAATCGGTGCAGCTAGTCCGACAGCCAGCAACAGGCAATGGTCCTGTCAAAGTCGCCTACGCGGTGTCGACTGCAACGCCATTCCCCACCCGCACGCCGCGTCCCACCTCAACGCCGCGTCCAAAACCGACCGCCGCGGCGGTACGCCGCGCCGCGCCAGTCCCCGCGCCGGTCATCGCTGCTGCACCGACCGCCACGCCCGCGCCTACCTTGCCGCCTATCGAATGGGATGCGCGGCTTGGACCCGCGTCTGACCCGATTGCCAACCCAGACTTGCAGCAAGTTCGGATCATTCCCGCCAACGTTGGGCATGGTCAAAAGTTCTGGCGCGCCATCAAGGTGCAATACCAGGGCGCTGGTCAATCCGGGAACGACCACTCGATCTACGTGATGCTACTCGATCAGAACGGGCAGCGTACCACCGCCAACCTCAAGGCGTGGGGCGACGGATCGGGTCCGGTCAACAATCTCGTTCAAAAAGAAGCCAACGACCCATGCAACTGCAACTATGGCATCGGAATGTGGGGAGACGGCTACAACGTTCAGGTGGATGACCAGTATCCCAGCGAGACCGTCGCCGGAATGTGCATGTGCGGCATTCCGAACATCTTGAAAGGTCACGACCACGTGAACTTTCGCGTCACCTTCGAACTGGTTACCAACCCATAACTTATCGGCAACCCAAAGCAGACGAGAGACGGCAGACTAAACCCTAAAGTCTGTCGTCTCTCGTATAATGCCCCTCCCGCAGGTTGCCGATAGGCAGAGTTGCGCTGTAGGCGTCGCTGCCGCAGGTGATGAAAAAAACTCGGGACGAGTGCGAGAAGTTGTAAAAATCCAAGGGCGGATTGAACGATCCGCCCGTTTTATTTTTTCAGCGGAGCAGTTACCCGCCGCGTCCAACGGCGCTCGCCGTGGCGCGCGGTTGTGCGTACCGCGTTTCTGTATATAATGAAGTCAGTCTGAACGGAGAACAGATAGATGGGTTTCGCAGTCGGCGAATCGGTTGGACCGTACAAAATCGTCGAATACATCGGTCAGGGCGGAATGGCGACGATCTTCAAAGCGCACCAGACTACGCTGGATCGATTCGTCGCGCTCAAAGTCATTCACCCCGCGCTGAAAGAAGACCAAGCTTTCCTCAATCGCTTGAATCGCGAAGCGTCCATCATCGCCAAACTGAATCACCCCAACATCGTCACCGTCTATGACCTGAGCGATTTTGAAGGCGTTCCGTTCCTGATCCTTCGATTCATCGACGGCAAGACGCTCAAGGCGGTGCTGCAGGAACAACGACTGAACACGCAGCAGATCCTAAAGATCGTCCGCCCCATCGCCGACGCGCTGGCGTACGCGCATTCGCGCGGCGTGCTTCACCGCGACGTCAAGCCATCGAACATTTTGATCGACAACGAAGGGCACGTCTATCTGACCGACTTTGGACTGGCGCGCCTCGCGCACAGCGGCGAATCGACTTCATCGCACGATATGATGATCGGCTCGCCGCACTATATTTCGCCGGAGCAAGCCAAGAGCGAAGCGGTGGACACGCGGACGGACATTTATTCGCTGGGCATCGTGCTGTTTGAAATGTTCACCGGGCGCGTGCCGTTCTCGGCGGAGACGCCCTACGGCACGATCCTCGCGCAGATCAATCAAGCGCCGCCCGCGCCGCGCGAGCTGAATCCGAAAATTCCAGCCGCCGTCGAACAAGTCATCCTCAAGGCGTTAGCAAAAGATCCCCGGCAGCGTTACTCCAGCGTGCGCGAGATGATGCGCGCGCTCGAGAATGCGGCGCGCGGTCCGCAGGAAACCGACATCACTCCCGCGCCGATTCCACTCGCCGATTACAAGCCAGCGCGCACGCTGCCGCTGCCAGAAACGCTCTCGAACGTCGGCGCGCAGATCAAGACCGCCGCGTCGGCGCTGGGCGACGATTCAAAACAGCGCCCGCCGTGGGTGCTCTTCGGAGTGGCGCTACTCGTGCTGATCGCCTGCATCGCCGGTGGAGCGTTCGTCGTTTCGCAAACGTCGGGCTTGCGCACCACCGCGACGCCGCTCGCGCTCAACTCGCCCACCAGTCTCGCGCTGGTCGTTGCGCCTCCAACGGCGACGATGACGAGCACGAGCGCGCCAACCGCAGTCTCCACTGCGCCGGCGACGCCAGTACCGCCAACGGCGACGCACGCGCCGCCACCGCCAACCAGTCCGGCGACGCCGCCAGCGGCGCGGCAGCCCGTCGCGCCAGACGCGCCGCACGGCAAGATCGCCTACACTATCGCGCTGGGCGACCTGGCGGAGCAACACGCGATTTGGATCGCGAACGCGGACGGAAGCAACGCGCAGAAAGTGATCGACCTGGCGATGTGGCCCTCCATTTCGCCGGATGGCAAACAGATCGCGTACTATCGAATCAAAGACGAAGGCATCTACATCGCCAACATCGACGGCAGCAACGCGCAGAGAATCCTCGTCGGCGAGACCTGCTGCGTGCAATGGTCGCGCGACGGCAAATCGCTCATCTTCGTCCAGGGCAAACTCAAAGTCGGCGATACCAAGGTCAAGGTCACCAGTCTGGATGGGCTGAATATTACAGACCTTGCCCTCTATCCCAGCGCGTACAATCCGTCCTGGTCTCCCGATGGCACCAAGATCGCGTACGCGAGTTGCCTGCCCAATTCAAAGAATCAGTGCGGCATTTTCGTCTTCGACGTAAACACCAAGCAATCGAAAATGATCACGTCGGACGGCGGCGGCAATCCGCAGTGGTCGCCGCGCGGCGACAAGATCGTTTACCAAGCCGGCAACCCCAACGTTTTCGTCGTCAACCCGGACGGCTCCGGCAAAAAGCAATTGACCTTTGGCAAATCGAACGACGGACAGCCGGTCTGGTCAGCCGATGGCAATTTTATATTTTGGCGCTCGGACCAGAACGGCAAGGGCTGGGCGATCTACGTGATGCGTGCGGATGGATCGAACCAGCGGCTGATCATCGACAAGACGCCGCCCGACAGTTCCAGGTGGGGCTACGAATCGTTGAGCGCGGGACCGTGAGAAAATCTGGGGCAGGAGTTGAACTCCTGCCCCAACTGTTTAAGTGGTGATTGTATACATCTTCTTGTGGAGCGGGCAGCCTTGCCCGCAGATGAGCCGTCTGCGCTACAAGTGTATAATCACCGCAACTGTTTACCTATTGCCTCATGCGGGATTTCAAGTATAATAGACTCACGCGGCACGAAAAGCATTCTGCGCGTTGAGGGTCTGCATGACCATTTCGCCCGGCGAAACAGTTGGAGCATACCGGATCATCGAACCGCTCGGTCAAGGCGGAATGGCGACGGTTTTCAAGGCGTACCACGCCGCGCTCGATCGATACGTCGCCATCAAAGTGCTGCACCCCGCGTTCAAGGAAGACCCCAACTTTCTCTCGCGCTTTAATCGCGAGGCGCGCATCGTCGCGAAACTCGATCATCCCAACATCGTGCCCATCTACGATTTCGCGCAAGACGCCGACACGCCGTACCTGGTGATGCGGTACGTCGAAGGCAAAACGCTCAAGGCGATCTTGCGCGAGGGACCCCTGCCAACCGAACGCGTCTTTTCGATCATCCGCCCCGCGCTCGACGGATTGGCGTACGCGCACGCGCAAGGCGTACTGCACCGCGACATCAAACCGTCGAACATCATGGTCGCCAACGACGCGCACGTTTATCTCGCCGATTTCGGACTGGCGCGTATCGTCAAGGCGGGCGAGTCTACAATGTCGCAGGATATGCTCATCGGCACGCCGCAGTACATTTCGCCGGAGCAGGCAAGCGGCAAACCGATTGACGAACGCAGCGACATCTATTCCGTCGGCATCGTGCTGTACGAAATGCTGACTGGACGCGTGCCGTTCAGCGCGGACACGCCGTACTCGGTGATTCACGATCACATCTACACGCCGCTGCCGCTGCCCACGTCGATCAATCCAAATCTGCCGCCGAATCTGGAACGCGTGCTGGTCAAGGCGCTCGACAAAGACCCCGCCGCGCGGTACGCCTCCGCGAATGAATTGAGCGCAGCGCTCGACCAGGCGCGCGTCGCCGCGCCGATTGTCGTCGCCGCGCCAGCCCAGCCCGGCGCGACGCCCGCGCCCACTCCGCTTCCGAGTCTGCCGGAACCGGCGACGCCGCCCAAGCCGGCAAACCACACCCGGCGCAATGCGCTAATCGGGATCGTTCTCTTGCTCGCGTTGTTTGCCTGCGGCGCATTCGCCTTCGCCGACCGGCGAGCGCTCCTCAGCGCGCTGACGCACGCGACGCCGACCGCGCCGCCGGGAACCGATCCGCTGAAAGCCGCGGAAGAACGCGTCAAGGCAAATCCCAACGATCCGTTCGCGCACATTCAGTTGGGCACCGTACTCGCGAATCGCAGAAATTACGACGCCGCCTACGCCGAGTTCGACCGCGCGATCGCATTGAATCCCAAACTCTCGACCGGTTATTTGCGCGCGGGCGAGTTGGCGGAAGACCAGAGCGATCTCAATCGCGCGACGAATTATTTTGAAGCCGGCTTGAAAACGCAGGGCGACAGCGTCGATTTGCTCGTCGCCGAATCGGACGTGCTGCTGCAACAGAAGAGCGACGACAACGCGCGGACGCTCATCGATAGAGCGCTGCGCCTCGATTCCAACTCTGCGCCGGCGATTTCGGCAATGGCGGACTATGAGCGCGCGCTGAACAAACCGGTGGAAGCACTGCGCGATTACAGCCGCGCGCTGGTGATCGATCCGAATTTGCCGGCGGCGCATTTCGGACTGGGCGCGCTGGCGCAGCAGCGCGGCACTGCCGTCGAAGCGAAACGCCAGTACCAGATGGTGATCGACAATACCGACGCCCCGCTGTTTCTGAAAGACCGGGCGACCCAAGCGATGAAAATTCTGGGCGGATAGCAGAAGCAAAAAAATGGCAGACCTGACCCAATCGACCATCGACCGCGCGCGCGGCGACATTGCCAGCTTGCGGCGCGGTTTGAGCGACCTCACGCAGTGGCTCACTTCACAGCCCGCCGATATACCGCACGCGCAGGAGATCAGCCGCCGCGTCGCGCTGCTCAGCGAATTTCTGGAACGCCTGAACGCGGGGTTAGACCAGCAGGAAAAGGAACGGACGCAGCTGGAAGGGCTGTTCCAGGTGAGCCGCGCGGTCAACTCGACGCTGAATCTGGAGCAAGTGCTGGACCGCGCGATGGACATTATCATCCAGGTCACACGCGCCGAGCGCGGTTTTCTGATGCTGACCGATGAAACCAATACGCTGACGGTTCGCGTCGCGCGGAATATGGAGCGCTCGACGATTGCCGGACCCGAGTTCGGAGTCAGCCGCAGCATTCTCGAACAGGTCGCGCAGAGCGGGCAGCCCGTCGTCACCACGGACGCGCAGCGCGATCCGCGCTTTTCGGAGCAGGACAGCGTGGTGAGTCTCAACCTGCGGTCGATTCTCTGCATTCCATTGAAAGCCAAAGAGAGCGTGATCGGCGTAGTCTACGTCGATAATCGCCTGCGCGCCGGACTGTTCCAGCAAGCCGACGTGTACGCGCTGCAAGGATTCGCCGATCAAGCCGCGATTGCGATTGAGAACGCGCGGCTGTTTGAAAGCATCGAACAAAAGATGCAGGAGATCGCGCGGCTGAAAACATTCCAGGATAACATCTTTGCGAGTCTCGCGTCGGGCGTGCTGGCGACCGATCTGGACGACCGCATCACCGCGTTCAACCGCGCGGCGGAATCGATCTTTGCGGTTACCGCGACAAAATCGATCGGGCGACCCTATCGCGAGATGCTGCCGCTGCTGTCTACCATGCCGCTGCCCGATCTGTTCGATCAGGTCAAGCGCGCAGTGACGCGCCAAGCCGCCGCGGAAATCGAATCGAGTCTGCCGCCGCGCGGCGCGGTGAATTTGAGTTTCAACATTTCGTCGCTGAAGGACGCCAGCGGCAATCCGCAGGGTGTGACCATCGTCGTGGACGACGTGACGGAAAAGCGGCGGCTGGAAGCGACGCGGACGATGTTCCGGCGGTACGTCGCGCCGGCGGTGGTCGACCGCTTGCCGGAGAATCCGGACCATCTGAAACTGGGCGGGCATCGGCAGGAGCTGACGATTCTGTTCGCGGACATTCGCGGGTTTACGCATTTCAGCGAGCCGCTGCCGCCGGAGCAACTGGTCGATATTCTGAACGCGTACCTCTCCGTCGCCGCCGATGCGATTCTGAAATACGAAGGTACGCTCGACAAGTTTCTGGGCGACGCGGTGATGGGAATTTTCAACGCGCCGCTGCCCCAGGTCGACCACGCGCTGATCGCCGCCAAAGCCGGGCTGGCGATGCGCGCCGGCGTGACGCGGCTGCACGATCGGCTGCCGCCGCCGCTGCGGCTGCATTTTGGCATCGGCATTCACACCGGCGAAGCCGTCGTCGGGAACGTGGGCACGGAGCAGCAAATGAACTTTACCGCCATCGGCGACGCGGTGAACCTTGCCAAGCGGCTGCAAGAAAATGCCAAGGGCGGGCAAATCCTGTTGAGCGGGCAGACGTTCGCGCGCATCCGTCTGCGCGTGAACGCGAACTGGCTGCCGCCGATCAAGGTCAAGGGACGCAACGCAGTCACCGAAGTGTGGGAATTGGTGGGGATGCATGTTTGAAGTTTGTTTTCTCGGCACGTCCGCGTCCGCGCCCAGCGTGGAACGCAATATGACCTCGACGATGTTGATCCATGAAGGTCAGCGTTTTCTGCTGGACTGCGCGGAAGGCACGCAGCGACAAATTTTGCAGAGCGGCTTGGGATTCAAAGACCTGCGGCGAATTTTCCTGACGCACGGACATCTGGACCACATCCTGGGACTCGGCGGCATCGCGTCGACGTTCGGGCGCTGGGAAGCGATTTCGCGCATCGAAATCTACGGCGGACGCTGGGCGCTCGACCGTGTGCGCGATCTGATGAAGGTCGTCTTGCGCGGCAAAGAAGTGGACATCGACATTGCCTTTATCGAGGTCAAGCCGGGAGTGTTGATCGATGAAAAAAATCTGACGATTTCCGCGTTCTCGGTGTTGCATCGCGGCAGCGGCTGTTTCGGTTACGTGTTCGAGGAAAAGACGCGGCGACCGTTTCTGGTCGAAACGGCGGAAGCGCTGGGCGTGCCGGCGGGACCGGAGCGCCGCCGCCTCGTCGCCGGCCAATCGATCACGCTGGCGAACGGGCGCGTAGTGCAACCGGACCAAGTGCTGGGCGCACCGGTGTCGGGCACCAAGTTCGTCTACGTCGGCGACATCGCGCGGATCGACGAAGTGATCGAACCGGCGCGCGGCGCCGATGGCTTGGTGATGGAGGCGACGTACATCGCGGAGGATGTCGAGATCGCGCGCAAGTTTGGGCACATCACGGCAGCAGAATCGGCGACGTGCGCGCGTGAGGCGGGCGTCAAGCAGCTGTACCTGACGCACATTTCGCGGCGGTACGCCGGCGCGGTGGTTGCCGCGGAGGCGACGGCGATATTTCCGAACACGCTGGTGGCGAACGATCTGGATCGCGCGGTGGTCAGAAGAGTAACGAGTGGCGGATGTTAGTGCATGTGTGGGCGAAGAGTGCTTACCGCGCTTCTCGCCCCTTTTTTATGGTCGTCCCATCAAGACGAGTGACGCCCACTGAAAGGGTGAAGATCCTTGCTGAATCATTTCGATCTGTGCGTGGCGTAGCGCTTCGGCAATATTTTCCCCATTTACCAGACGTCGATAAAACCGTCCGATCAATTCAACGATCGCACGATCTTCAATTCTCCATAGAGACGCGAGAAGCGCCCGCGCACCCGCATAGAAAAAAGCGCGTGCAAGACCGACGAGTTCATCTCCGCGTCCACCCTGCCCCAGCGCGGTCTCGCACGCCGAGAGCGTCACCAATCGCGCATTCAATCGCAGTTCCAGGATGTCAAGTACCGTTAGTCCTTCATCGCGCAAGAGTACGCGCGAGCGATGGGGCGCGGCGTGGTCGAGGATAGCATGTGTAGCAACGTGGATCAGTCCATAGTCTTGCAGCACGCCGGCTCGATCGAGCGTCAATAATTCTTGGCGCGTGGCGCGATCATTCCACAAGACCTGAGCTTGCTCGCCAAACACTGCCAGAAACTGCTCAATCTCAGTGCCCGCATAAGGAAGCGCTCGCATCTGGTTCCCAAATTCGGACTGCCCAACTGCCAATGACTTGAGGGAACCAACTTGTTCTCCCGCGAAGAGAAATTGCAGCGCCTGCAAACTCGGCGTGTAGACCAGCGTGTGATGCTGAATCAAATAATCGTTGCCGTTCTTCAACGCGTGGAACGGCAGCGCGTGCAATCCTCCATGCGGAGCGATCAGCAGAGTTTCAGCGTCGAGCCGCTCCGGCACGAGTACGTGATACAAGTGATTCAAATAACTCGTGCCCGGAGAAGGGACGGGGTCTCCCCGTAACGTGCCGTTGTAGATAACCTCACGCAAGTCATGTTCCTGCGATACACATTTGTCGAGGATCGCACGGTCGTAGCCCGAAAGTTTTTTCGACGAGACGGAAACGCGAGTAGGTTGGACGACGATGCAAATGAGGTCATCGCCAGATAAATAGTAATCGAGCGCCGCCCAGTCCGTGCCGAGCCGCGCGGTGGTTAATTCGCGGAATTGCTCGAGCGCGAAGGGGGCAGGCGACGAAACGCCGGCTAAACCGTTCGAATAGAGTCGCAAACGTGTCACGACTGACTCGTACTGCTGGCTCAATGCACCGAGTTCTTGCAGTTCTGCTTTCGAGCTTTGCGCTTGCGCGTCACCGCGCAGAGTATCTTCCTGATCCTTGGGCGGCGTTACCGTGGCGCGCGTTCTCAACGCATCGAGTTGGTAGCGTAATCCCTTTTCACGCGCCATCAACTGAACAACGGTCGGGTCGTCCTGATTTATGGCGATGTTCCATTGGCGGTTTTGCAATAACGATAGCAATACCCGCGCTTTGCCGGCTTCAACAATATCCAAGGCAGCTTCGGGTGTGTCAAGCTCCATCGCGATCTTCAAGGCATTATCAAAGACAGACTGGCGCGATGAAAAGTAATCATTGCTCAACTGCTCCGTGACCAGACTCGAGCGCGATTGTGCGATGGTGCGTACAGCGTTGAGATAATGCTCGAGCGCGGCTACGGATTCACCGGCTGTCTTCGCACAATTTCCCAGCCCAGCATCGACGCGCCATGCCTGATCTGGGAAACCCGACGATAAAACTGCCTGGGCGTTGAGAAACGCTTGCCGTGCTGTTTCGTTTTCGTGCCATTCAAGACGTAATTCTCCTTCGGCGAGGTCGCTCAAAGCGGCATCGACGATTTGATGATGTTTGAGGAACGTCGCGCGGCTCTCTGCAAGGAGCGATAGAGCGTGGGCACGATTACCTTTCTCACTCGCGATGCGCGCGAGGAGGCGAGCGCATACGGCTACCATGGATTCTAGTTTATTCTCGGCGTAGATCTTCCGCGCTCGCCGTAGATGGATGTCCGCGTCGTTTGACTGGTACAGCGCAAAGTAGACATCGGCGAGATTGAACTCACATTCAGCCAGCGCGATCGGAAGGTTTTTTTGTACAAATATCTCTCGCGCACGACGCAAATGCTCGATGGCATCATCATATTGTCCCAGTTGGCGACAAGCCATGGCAAGCCGAACTAGGGCACTGCCGATGAGATTTGCCAGTCCTTTATCGCTGTAAATCTGTAGGGCGCGCTGGTGAAAATCCATGGCTTTGGCGTACAGCCCGCGCTTCCCATAGGTGAGACCCATGTTGTTAAAAATTCGCCCTACCCGGACCTCCCGACCTTCCTGCAATGCCAAATCGGCGGCTTCTTGGTAATAGGTCAGCGCCTCATCATAGCGATTGAGTACATCGCAGGCGAGCCCGAGATTGATATCGCATGCGGACACTTCGACGGACACATCGTGAGAGAGAAAATAGTCGCGCGCGCGATGAGACGCCACAAGGGATTCCTCAAAGCGGTCCTGACGCCAATAGACAACTCCCATTTGCGCGTCAGACCAAGCCGCGAAAAACTCCGTGCCCAAGAAATCAAAACTGCCGCGGGCTTGCAAAAGGTATTTTTCCGCATCCGAATAGTGACCCTTCTCGATCCGATCTACGCCGGAGAGAAAATCACAAAGCGTGGCATCGAAAATGCATCGAGCTGATTCGAAGGTTTGCCTCGCATGTTGCAAAAGAGTGAGCGCCTCTGTCCGCTCGCTGCGCAAATAGTTGTGCGCCAGCTCGCGCGAGCAGCGCGCGGCGTCCAAGGGAATACCCGCGGTCTCGAATACAGCACGTGATCTTTCAAAAAGTTTTTCGGCTTCAGGATAGTTTCCCTGGCCACGCAGGACGCGCGCCTCAATCCAATCGCAGCGCGCGTTCACCAAGTCAGACGCGTCCATTTGCCGTGCGCGTTCAGCATCCGCGAGTGCATCTTTGAGATGTCCCAGGAAAGTTTGTGCCCATGCGGTCTCAAAATAACAACGCGCAATCTGTGGTTTTTCACCGCGTATTTCAAATTCAGCCGCCGCGGATCGCGACGTTGCTAGCGCCTCGCGAAATTCACCGAAGCGATTCAAGACTGCAGCAAGTGTCAGTGCGGTTTCAGCGCGCGCGTGATCGTCTGCGGTCGTGCTCGCCAATCCGTACGCGCGGCGCGCTAACTGAAGCGCCTCGCGCGGAGATTGGTCAAGGTGCGCGAGGGCGTCGCGCTCAAGTTGGTCGATCTCCATGCGTTTCCTCGATGGCATCTTGAGATTCTCCCGCCGCAAACTCGATACGTAAATCCTTTCGTGCCACGAAATCCGAGACAGGAATTCTATCAAACATGCATTGATCGCCACGAATGAAATCGGAATAGCGATGTCCATTGACATTCCGTCGAAATTCGCAAATAGCCACATAACCTGCCAGATGTTTTTGGGTACTCCTTTGAAAGGACGCAGAAAATTTCGGACCTCCGTCCAGGCGATGATCGGACATTCCGTGCCGCATAGTTTACCACCATTTCACACTTTCCGGAATTGAACGAAACCTTGCAATTGCCCAGAAGTGGCATTGTCAGGAATGTTACCGAGCGCGCTGCTTGCGATGACGTGTCCACTCAATACCGTGATCGATGCACTGTACGTTGGATTCAGACCGACAACGACGTAACCGCGGCTGGCGAGGTCTTCCGCGAGGGTGGTATAATTGGGAATCAACCGTCCCAGCCCTGGTTCGAAGATCAGCACCGGGAATGGCGCTCCACGGAGAGCGTACGATGCCGACCGGGAGTGCCACCAAGAGTTTCTATGCGCGACGCGTCGGTCCACGTAGTGATCATCCGACCGACGGGATAGGGTCCGGCTGGCGCGGGAAGCGTCAGGTTCTGGCTGCGCTCGACGACCAGACACTTCTGCAATCCTTCCGCAGCCCATTCACAATTGATTCACAATCGGATGCGATAATCTCGTTCAGAGTAAACCTCGTGCCTCCGGAAGGAACCAACGGATGCTCGTCACCCTGTGCGGTCGGGCGTTGCAAAGTCGCTCCAAAGATCCCATCCTTCGGGACGCGTGGGCGGAGCGCGCGGCCCAGACTTGCCGAAACCCGATCCGGCTCTGAAGCTCGACTTGTCCAAGTATGAAGGCGTGTACGAGCGGCTCGGCGCCCGTTACGAAGTAGAAGCCGAAGGCGGAAAGCTCTACCTGACATTCGTCCTGAATCCTATGCATGCACGGGTTCTCGATAAACCAGAACGCATCAAATACGAGTTGCTTCCGATAGACGAGACCCACTTCTTGATGCCTTCGGAGGATTCGCTCGAGGACACACAAACCGTCGCGATCTACGACTTTAAGAACGGAGCCGCGCAATACGTTCACACCAATGCGCGTGGTATTCCAAGAGCCGGCAATTGAGGATGCGGTGTTGTGAAAATTTGGTTTTTCTCAGCGTAGCCTTCGAGCAGAGAGGCGTAAGGTATCCAGCAGTCTTTGGAGACAGTGGTAAAACAAGACCTCGCCGTGCACAAACGGCGTCAGTTTATTTCGAGTTTACATGAACGTGGTATTGTCGCGATGAATAGAGGGAGAAAAATAATAAAATGATGAATCACTCAGACCACCGCCGGTCAGCGCCGCAACGCGCCGCCGACGAGAACAATCCCCGCGTTTCGATCACCGCGGTCAATTGGCGCCGGCTGTTCGGATATTTAAAGCCCTATTGGAAACGGATGGCGTTGGCGGTTCTGGCGCTCTGCGTCTCCAGCGGCTTTGGCTTGACGTTTCCACTCGTCATCGTCCGCCTGCTCGACTCGGTGACACAAGCCAAAAGCGATGCGCCGCTCAATATGCTCGCGGCAATGCTGATCGGAGTCTTTTTATTCCAGGCGGCTTTCGGTTTTCTGCAGTCCTATTTGCTCGCCTATGTCGGTGAGCGCATCGTTTACGATTTGCGTACCTCACTCTATGCCCGGCTGCAAAAACTATCGCTCGATTTCTACGCCTTCCGGCGCGTCGGCGATCTCGTCTCGCGCCTGTCCAGCGATGTAACCCAGATGCGCACGATGCTGACGTCCAACATCACCTCGCTCCTCAGCCAAGTGCTGATGCTGATCGGCTCGATTGCCATTCTGCTCACGCTGAACGCTCGATTTACCTTGTTCATCCTCGCGCTGGTGCCGGTCGTGATCCTGGTTGCCTTTGTGTTTGGAAGCCGGATTCGGAAGGGCAGCACGCAAATTCAAGACCAGTTAGCCGATTCGACCATCGTCGCCGAAGAAGGACTGCAAGGCATCCGCGTGGTCAAGAGCTTTGGGCGCGAAGCATACGAGATACAACGTTACAGCACCGCGATGGACAAGACTTTTCAGGCATCCTTGCGGATGGCGGTTTATAACTCACTGTTCGGCGGCGTGATGATGTTCCTAGGTTTTAGCTCGATTGCTGCGATCATGTGGTACGGCGGGCACGAAGTTCTTGCCGGACGACTAACCCTGGCGATGATTACGGGTTTCCTCATTTATGGAATTTCGATCGCGGGCAGTTTGGGGGGACTGGGAGGATTGTACGGACAGCTCAGCGCTGCCATTGGCGGCGTCCAGCGCGTGTTTGAACTTCTCGACACGACGCCGAGCGTACAGGACGCGCCCGATGCCATCACCTTGCCACCTGCCCGCGGCGAGATCACGTTCGACAATGTTTCCTTCAGCTACGACGGAGACACGCCGGTGCTGCAGAACGTCTCGTTGGAGATTCAGCCCGGCGAAATTCTGGCGCTGGTCGGTCCCAGTGGAGCCGGCAAGAGCACGCTCTTTAATCTGATCCCGCGCTTTTACGATCCAACTGGCGGAACGATCTGCATCGATGGGCATGGCCTGCGCGGCGTGACGCAGCACAGTCTGCGCGAACAGATTGGCATTGTGCCGCAAGAGACGATCTTGTTCGGCGGAACGATCCGCGAGAACATTCTCTATGGACGGCTGGAGGCGACAGAAGAGGAAATGATCGCGGCAGCCCGCGCCGCCAACGCGCACGATTTCATCATGAGCTTCCCGAACCAGTACGATACCATCGTGGGCGAGCGCGGCATGAACCTCAGCGGCGGTCAACGCCAGCGCATCGCGATTGCACGCGCCATTCTGAAAGACCCACGCATCCTGCTACTGGACGAAGCGACCAGCTCGCTGGACAATGAATCGGAAGGACTGGTGCAGGAGGCGCTCGACCACTTGATGCATGCGGAGCGCCGGACGACGGTCATCATCGCGCACCGCCTGAGCACGATCAAGGTGGCACATCGCATCGCCGTGCTGGACGGAGGGCACATCGTCGAGTTGGGCACACACGAAGAATTGATGGCACGGAACGGATTGTATGCCCGCCTGTACTCGATGCAGTTCCGCAATCCAGAAGAAGAGCTAGCGTCACCGCATGCGGCGCTTCTGTCCTCAACGAATCACAACGGGGAAGAGCGAGCCGAGAAGCAAGCGGGGCTGCTCGATGTGCTCTTCCAGCGCGGCTAGCGAAACGCATTTCGGCTTGTGTGATATACTGACGAACACGGCGTGGAACGGAGTCAAACCAATGGATCGAAGTTTCATCGAACGAATGCCGGATATCGCTTTCCGGCTCATGAGCGCGACGATGGCGCTGGAAGATTGGCTCCATCCGACCATCGACAAGCGCGTGGGCACCTTCGGTCTTCGCGCAGGTATGACCGTCGTGGATTATGGCTGTGGTCCGGGGCGATACACCACCCGCTTTGCCCGGCTCGTCGGCAGAAACGGAAAGGTGTATGCGGTGGATGTCCAGCCACTGGCTATCGAGGCGGTCAAGCATCAAATGGCGAAGGAAAACCTGGACAATATCGTGCCCCTGCTCGCGAATGGCTATAGCACGCGACTACCCGATCACAGTGCCGATGTAGTCTGCGCGCTGGATATGTTCTTTGGTCTGAAAGAACCCTCGATGTTTCTCCAAGAAGTGTATCGGATCGCCAAGCCGACGGGAGTACTCGTCATTGACGATGGGCATCAATCGCGTCAAGCCACGTTGAAGAAGATCGGAGTTTCCGGTTATTGGCATGTCGCCGAGGAGACACGAGACCATCTGAAATGTGTGCCCGTTAGTTCGCCTAATCCGTAAAACCGAATATCTATCCGTTAGCCACGCGCAGCAGTGTCGAAGACGAGGTCAACTGGCTCGATGACATCACCCTATCCCACGGGCTGCGTGTTGACTCATGAATAAATGTCGGTGAAAGCGAAGCCGTTGACTCACGAATGATTGTCGGTGAACACTGATTCGTTGACTCATGGCAGTCTGGCAACATATTCAAATCCTGGTGATCGGTGCGATTCTCGCACCGGGTAAACGCACCGTGACGTCCGCACTGCGGATCATGGGCTTGAGTCAGGAGAAGCACTTTCAAAATTATCATCGCATCCTCAATTGCGCGGTGTGGTCCAGTCGGGAGGTCAGCCGCATTCTGCTGACCTTATGCAAAAACGCAAGGCAGCACTCTGGGAACGCTATACCGATGCGCTGTGTTATGCACAGTAGCGCCTTTACTTTGGATAAAGTCCAACTGAGGCGGAACTCTTCATAGAAAAACTCCGACTACATTACACGTCGGAGCTGTTGATGGAGACTCTGACCCTCAGTGCGACTCAGGGGCAGAGTGTGATATGGACAGTGCCCCCATGGGGGCACACGCTAAAGCCAACTTTTGGTTGGTTGCTCAAATCGCCCAGAGGTAAGACATACTGGGCGATTATCTTTTCTTTCAGAAGTTCAACGCGCTTGACGACAAGACGAATCACTGACCGCGCGTAATCTGGGTTGCCACCTTGCAGCTTTCCACGCAAGTCTTGTGCCAAATATTCCATAGCCTCGTTTGACAACTCTAGCCGTTGATCGTTCAAAGCCTGCTCGATTTCTTTTAGCTCTTGCTCGATGCTCTGACTCTCCACTTTTCTTTGCGCTAAACGTCTTTCGATCTCTAGGGTCGAGCCGTTGTCCTCGATTGCGTCTATCAAATTCTGCATGCGCTTGTCTACCCGTGCGCGTTCATCTAGCAATGCTATCTGACGCTGCCGCATCTCCTCTTTGCTCCCGTTCAATCTTCGGTTGACTTGATCGCGCGCTTCTATTAAACGCTCCGTTGTGAGAACGTTTGAGGTTAACCAATCGCAGATGATGTCATCCAAAGCATATGAAACGATTGAGGGTTGACCACAGACCTCGTATCCTTGTCTTTGTTTTCGATTGCAAGTGTAGAAATGCTCTCGCCCGTTTTTGTTTCCTACCATCGCGGCCCCACAGTAGCCACAGAATAGAATTCCGCTAAGTAGTAGCGGATTGTCTGATGTTCGACGTCGCGGGTGATTGGGGTCGCTTCCTCTTGGTCGATTTGCTGGTGCAGGTTGCTTGTTTGCCTGAACTCTATCGAATTGCTCTTTGCTGATATAGGCAGGGTGAGCGTTCGGAATAAGAAGGCTACCGCATTTGCGGAAGCCCGCGTAAGTTAGGTTGCTGAAAAATGTTGTGTAACTGTTGATGCTGTCAAAGATTCGCGTCGCTCTGTGAATCTCCCAATTCAATCTGCCTTGTAATTTCAATTGCCACGCTTTACGAACGCGTGATTCTGACTTGGTATCGATTTCCCATTTATACGCTTGTCTTGGTTCCCCGTTTTTCTTGCGCCCCACTTCTATTGGCGCAGACTTACGATAACCACGCGGTGGAAACCCACCTATGCTGTAGCCTAGCTTGGCAAGCCACTGCAGCCCGCGCTGAGCATCTCGCGAAATCTCACGCGAACGTTCCGCGTCTTTCCAGTGTATGAAGGCTTCAAACACACGCCCTATATCGCCATCGGGCACTTGGTCAGTGATTGAATAGACGATATAGCCCAAGCGACGAAGGTCGGACTTGTAGTATTCTGCGTCGTCAAAATCCCGCGCGAATCTAGAGAAACTCCATAATACTACCCCAGAGGGGCGAGGTTTGATTTGCGAATCGTGCAGCAAATCAATCAGTCTGAAAAACTCGTCTCGCCCCACCGTGGTAGTCCCGCTCTTCGCCTCATCCTTGAAAACGCGCCCAAGTTCGACGCCATTCTCTGAACACCACGTACGCACCGCGGCGTCTTGACTCGTGATCGTTTGATTATCGCCCGGACTGTGGCGTAGATAAGCAAACACCAACGAGCCTTGAGGGAAGCGCGAATTAGTTTTCATCTCTTTGACCCCTGACAATTCACACGCACAACCCCGTTTTCTATCACAAGCTCTCCCGTCTCCACTTTTTCATGAAACATCCGCGTCAGAAAATCCGTAAGTAACTCATTCAGTGATTCATCAATTGATGATGCGTCTCTATCTTCCACAATCAGGACCGTCTCTAGGGTAAGTTCACGCGGTTTTCGTCTTGGTTTGGATTTGGCTACGTTCTCATGGCGCTTGTTCTCTGATGCCTGATCTGTCACGATGCTTGCCTATCTGCCAAGCGCATCGCGATGCATTCCAAAGCCACCCACTGTTGCTGAAAACGTCCGTCACGGATTTATGCTTCATGTTGATCACCTCTTTCATCTCGAATTGGTGGGATTGCTGAATCATCGGCTTGCGCAAGTGAGTCTAGCAATCGTGCACCCACCTTCGCTCCATTATAGACCGTGAAACCGTTCAACCCAGTATGCAGGTGAGAGAGAGTAGGCTTTCGCCTGACGCATCTCTTTCGTGAGTGATGCTCTGAGATCGGTCGCAAGCGTTTGACTTTTACACGCTGGCTTTCCATGAAACGCCGCAACGTTCGCACCAATTGCACGGATTCGAGGTCTATGCCGAAACTCGCGGACTGTTGCGGAACGGCAAGACCGCGCGATGCCCCCCAAAACCGACCCACGTTTTCAAATCCCACAGGCACCACTTTTTGTCTCTTCTTTGCTCCATATTCTTTCAACAAGTACCCGACACCTTCGACCTGACTATATACAGCCTTTACCGATGTTCCAGCATGCAAATGCCTCATATCGCCAGAGCCAACAATCTCATACCAAGTCTTCGACAGCCACTCTTTGTCAACGTAATGATCAAATAGAACATGAAAGTGAGGTGCCCCGCGCTCCTGAAATTCAAATGCCCACAAATAATGTTCCACATCGCAAAACCGTTTCGAATAAATCAGCACTTCATTCAAATGAGACTTTGACACACGCCCATCTTTCGGAAATTCACTCGGATAAGTCAGACCCACCCATGCTCGCCATTCTGCAATCGCATTGTATGCCACAAACAACATTCGATTCCTTGATCTGTCTGAGAATTCGGTCACTTGACCTCTGACACTTGGGGGAGAATTCATGAACCGCGGTCGATGCACATGAGCCCGAACGTCACAGGCATAGACCTCAATTTCAATCCCCGTTGTTTGACTCACATAGGATCACCTCCTGTTTGTTGAGATATGACAGATAGAACAAGCCCAAGGGCAGGGCGGTCCGGCGGGGGGGCCCCCCCCCCCACGGGGGCCCCCCCCGCCCCCCCCGCCCCCCCCCCCCACAATTTTAAGAAACAAACAAAAAAAATAGAA
>VFSW01002835.1_pt1 | contig 26109 bp, 22 predicted proteins | sample 5358111 | NCBI WGS metagenome assembly VFSW01 (sample SAMN11554181, study PRJNA540505) | mine drainage metagenome | isolation source: sediment from site ElyBrook_90M | place: USA: Ely Copper Mine, Vershire, VT | collected 2017 | reverse complement strand
GTTCGATTTCGTGGACGGGGGGAAGGCGGGCCGCAATCATACGCCGGTGCGGATGGTGGTTCCGAAGGGGAAAGCCGGGCAAGCCAGGTACGCGGCCTAGGTGACGGCGCCGCTGCTGGAGCAACTCGAGAACTATTTCGGCATCCCGTATCCTTACGAGAAGCTGGATATCGCGGCGGTGCCGCTGTTCGGCGGCGCCATGGAGAACGCGGGCCTGATCACCTTTGTGGAGACGCTGATGCTGCGCGACCCGGCCGAGGACAGCATCGACCGGCAGCGGGGCTACGCCAACGTGGTGGCGCACGAGATGGCGCACCAGTGGTTCGGCGACCTGGTGACCACGGCGTGGTGGGACGATATCTGGCTCAACGAAGCCTTCGCCTCGTGGATGAACGACAAGGTGATCAGCCACTGGAAGCCGGAGTGGAACTCCAAGATCGACGAGCAGAACACGCGCCTGGGGGCCATGGAGAACGACGGCCTGATCTCCGCGCGGAAGATCCGGCAGCCGATCAAGAGCAACGACGATATCGCCAACGCGTTCGACGGCATCACCTACAGCAAGGGCGAGGCGGTGATCGGCATGTTCGAGAGCTGGATGGGCGAGGACGCCTTCCGGCGCGGCGTGCAGCGCTACCTGCGGCGCTACGCGTGGAAGAACGCCACGGCGGGCGATTTTCTGGATTCGCTGTCGTCGGAGGGGAATCCCGGCGTGGGCCGGGCGTTCTCGACGTTTCTGGACCAGGCGGGTGTGCCGCTGGTGACGGTGAAGTTGGACTGCGGCGGGGCGGGCGCGCCGGTGCTGCACGTGAGCCAGGAGCGGGCGCTGCCGCTGGGATCGGCGGGTTCGACGCGGGAGGTGTGGCGGATTCCGGTGTGTGTGCGGTACGGCGGCAAGGCGGACGGCGCCCATCGGGAGTGCCGGCTGCTGACCCAGGCCGCGGCGGATTGGAAGCTCGGCGAAGCCACGGGCTGCCCCGCTTTCGTGGAGGCCAACGCGGACGGCAAGGGCTACTACCGGACGCTGTATGAGGGCGGCCTTCAGGAGGCCTTGCTGGCGGACGGCGGGCGGCATCTTTCGGCGGCGGAGCGGGTGGCGGCGCTCGGCGACGTGCGGGCGCTGACGGCCATGGGCAAGATCGAAAGCGGCCAGGCCCTGGGGCTGGCGCTGGAGTTCGCCAACGATCCGGTGCGGCAGGTGGTGGGGGCGGCCATCGGCATCGCGGCGGGCGTGCACGACCACCTGGTGCCGCCGGAGCTGCGCGCGAACTACGCGCGGTTCATCGACAAGGCGTTCGGCGCGCGGGCGCGCGAACTGGGCTGGAAGGCGAAGAGCGGCGAGGGGGCCGAAACGCGGCTGCTACGCGCGGACGTAGTGCCGCTGGCCGCCGACTGGGGCCGGGACGCGGCTCTGGCGGCGGAAGCGCGGACGCTGGCGAGCCAATGGCTGGCGGATCGCAAGTCGGTGGACCCGGACATCGTGGGGGGCGTGCTCGGGGTAGCGGCGCACACCGGCGACGAAGCCTTCTTCAAACAATTGCAGGCGGCCCTGCCCGGCGCCGAGGACCGGCAGCAACGGGAGTTCATCCTGGGGGCCATGGGATCGTTCCACGATCCGCGCCTGGTGCGCATCGCCATGGAGATGGTCCTGCAGCCGAGTTTCGATCTGCGCGAGGCCGGCGCTTTGCTGCTGGGCCCGATCGGGTTTCCGGAGACGCGCCAACTGCCGTTCGAATTCGTGAGCGCGCATTACGATGCCATCGCCGCGCGGATACCCGCGGGATCGACCTTCGGGTTCGGCCAGGCGCTGCCGCTGGTGGGGGCGAGTTTTTGCGACGAGAAGTCGGCCGCGGCGCTGTCGGCATTCTTTGAACCGCGGCTGGACCGTTTCGCGGGAACGCGGCGCAACCTGGCCCAGGTGCTGGAGGGTATCCGCCTGTGCACGGCCTACAAGGCGGCGCAGCAGGACAGCGTGGCGGGATTTCTGCGGAAGTACTGAGGCCGGGGGTAAGACAAGCCGAGAGGAATCTCGGCCCTGCAGGCTTGACCGCCTGCGCCACGAGTCAGGTTACTGGGCGACTGCGGAATCGAACACTACGCGGGTGCTGGTGCCGCCCAGTTCGATCTGCCGGATGGAGAGCTTGCCGTTGCTCTCGTTGAACAGGATCTGGGTGCGGCCGTATTTCTTCCCGGTGCTTTCGATGGTGGCGGGGACTTCCAGCCTATGCTTGCCCTGTGCGATGACCACGGAGTCTTTCTGCACATCCAGGTTATAGTCGCCGGCCTTGAGTTGATTGCCCTTGACGATGGAAGGCTGCGTCAGGGAGATACGGAAGGTGTCGGCGCCCGCCAAGGAGAGCGCCGCGACGGCCAGCGAGATGAGAAGTGGTTTAACCATGGCTCATTATATCACTACGATAAATTGGTGTTAAGACCCTAAAATACTTGGAATTTTCCGGCGCGGCGGGATAGCGCGCTGCGGGCGGCGGAGATCCGCTACACTAAATAAGGAGAGCGCAAGCCTGTAATTGCCGTGAATCCCCCCGTCATCGGTCCGGATCTGGAACCGCAACTGCCGCGCAAACAGGCGCGCCGCGAGGACGTCAAGTTCGCCGCGGGGAAGATCGCGATTTTCCAGTACAGCGCGGTGCTCATCTTCCTGTTTCTGATCACGGGCTTCTGGGCGCTGCAGATTCAGAACCCGCGGATCTACAACGAGCAGGCCGAGCGCAACCGCATCAAACAGTTGCCCATACCGGCGCCGCGCGGCAAGATCCTGGACCGCGACGGGCGGGTGATCGTGGACAATCATTCGTCCTACAGCCTGATCCTGACGCGCGAGAACCTGAAGGTGGAGCACTTGCGCAGCATTGCGGACGGGTTAAGCCTGGATTACGACGACCTGCTGGCGCGGGTGCGGCGGTACACGGCGCGGCCGAAATACGATCCCATCATTATCAAGGAGGAACTGACCCCGGCGGAGCTTTCCTTCGTCGAGTCGCACCGCGATTTCTTCCCGGAGATGGAATTGATCCACGCGCAGCGGCGGCTGTACCCCCAGAACGGATTCGCGGCGCACGCGATCGGGTACACGGGTGAAATCAGCGAGCAGGAACTGGACCAGCCGGAGTTCGCCAAATACAACCAGGGAGCGGTGATCGGCAAGTTCGGCATTGAGCGGCAGTACAACGATCTGCTGACCGGGGTGGACGGCGAACGGCAGGTGGTGGTGGACAACCGCGGCAAGACGCGCGAGGTGCTGGCCAACAAGGAAGCCGTTCCGGGGAAGGACTTGCAGCTCACGCTCGACCTGGATTTGCAGGCGGTCGCGGAGCTGGCCATGGACGGGAGGAACGGGGCGGTGGTGGCGATGGATCCGCGCAACGGGGAAGTGCTGGCCATGGTGAGCCGGCCGACGTTCGATCCCAACAAATTCGCGGTGCGCATCAAGTCGTCGGACTGGCGGGAGATCGCGGACAACCCCGACCATCCGCTGCTGAACCGGGCCATTCAGGCGCAGGATGCGCCGGGCTCGACCTTCAAGCCTATTGTCGCGATCGCGGGGCTGGAATCGGGCGCGATCGACGATCAATTCACCGTACATTGTTCAGGAGGCGCAACATTTTACGGCCATTATCACAAGTGCCACTTGAAGGGCGGACATGGGACCGTCTCGCTGCACAAGGGGATTGTGCAGTCGTGCGACGTGTATTTTTATAACGTGGGCGACCGGACCGGGATCGACAAGATCGCGTTTTACGCTCACCAGGCCGGATTGGGACAGAAGACCGGGATCGACCTGCCGCACGAGGCCGAAGGGGTGGTGCCGTCGTCGGAATGGAAGATCCGCAATTTTCGCGAGAAATGGTACGCGGGGGAAACCATTTCGGTGGCCATCGGGCAAGGGGCGGTGACGGTGACGCCGCTGCAACTCGCGCGCGCGTATAGCTGGCTGATCAACGGCGGTAAGTGGTATCAGCCGCACCTGGTGAAGGGCGGCAAGTACCAGGAGCATTCCTGGCCGCTATCGCCGGACAATGTGGCGAAGGTGATCTACGGAACCTACGGGGTAGTGAACGAAGGCGGCACGGGCGGGCGGGCGCGAATTCCCGGGCGGGAGGGGGGCGGCAAGACGGGGACGGCGCAACTGGCGTCCAATGCGTTTCTGAAGGGCAAGACCGGAAAAGAGTTCGAAGACAACGCCTGGTTTGTGGGATTCGCGCCGCGGCAGGCGCCGGAGATCGTGGTGGTGGCGCTGTTCGAGCACGGCGGGCACGGCCAGTTCGCCGCGCCGATCGCGCGGGACGTGATCAAGGCGTACTTCGATAAGAAGGCGCGGCTGGCGGCGGCACTGAGGCGCCCAGACGCGGAGACGCCGGGACGCGGAGACACGCAGGCTATCAGCCGGCTGCTGCGCTTCGGTTTACCGGAGAGGGCGCCCGATGTCGAACTCACGGCTTCGGCGTCTCCGCGCCGCTCCCTCGCCGCTTCTCTCCCATGACCCGCTACCTCACTCCCCGCGATCTGGACTGGACTTTGCTGGTGATGTCTTTGGTGATCTGCGGCGTGGGGGTGCTCCAGATTTACAGCGCCACGCGCGGCACGGTCTGGCAGGATGCCTGGTGGAAGCAGATCGTTTACATCGGCGCGGGGCTGGCGCTGATGTGGCTGACGGTGGCCATCGATTACCACACGCTGATGAATTACGTATTTCCACTGTATGGATTGTCGGTGGCGGCGCTGCTGGCGGTGCTGTTAGTGGGCAAGCAGGCGTTTGGCTCGCGGCGCTGGATTCCGGTGGCCGGGGGCTTTCACTTGCAGGTGTCGGAATTCGTGAAACTGGTGATAATATTATTGGTAGCCCGCTTCCTGACGGAGTTGAAGACGGAAGATCTGGAAGGCCGCGACATGGCTAAACTCGCGGGGCTGGTGGCCGTGCCCATGGCTCTGGTGATGAAACAGCCGGATCTGGGAACCGCTCTAACCTACCTTCCCGTTTTGATCGTCGGGATGTTTCTGGCGGGGATGCGAAGGAAGTACCTGATCGCCTTGGCAGTGGTGGTTTTGCTGGTTCTTCCGGCGGGTTTCAGTGTGCTTAAGGATTATCAGAAGGCGCGCCTGGTGAGCTTTCTGGATCCCGGCGGCGATCCGCGCGGGAACGGGTACCAGGTGATCCAATCCAAGATCGCGGTGGGCGCGGGCGGGATGTGGGGCAAGGGAGTGACGAAGGGATCGCAGACGCAGCTCAGGTTCCTCCCGGTCCCGCACACGGACTTCATCTTTTCGGCCTTTGCCGAAGAGCATGGATTCGTCGGCGTGGTGGTGGTGCTGGCATTGTATTTTGTGTTGATCATGCAGATCGTGCAGAACGCGCAAACGGCCTCGGATAAGGCGGGCATGTATATCTGCATGGGAGTAGCCGCGTTGCTGTTGTTTCACGTGCTGGTGAACGTGGGGATGGTAGTAGGCCGGATGCCGACCACCGGGATTCCGCTGCCCCTGATGAGCGCCGGCGGATCGAGTGTGTTGTCGAATTTTCTGATGTTGGGGCTGGTCAATAACGTCCGGCTCCGGAGATTTGTGAATTAGCAAAGATTTGTTGGGAGCCGGTCGAGACTCCCGGAGGGCTAACGCGCCGAGCGCACCCTCCGGTAAGAGGAGCGGGTCCCCGGCCGAGAGGGTGCAGTGGAAGTGGCGCCCCGGCCAGCGTGAGCTTCTTTACAACTTAGGATGGCGCCCGATGCCCGGTTTGCTGGGCGCCGCTTGAGACCCACGCAGGGTGACACCTTCCTCCCATACCAGTCCGCCGCCGGCTTCCGGCTGAAGGAGACATCGATGTCCAAAGAGCTCATAGTTTCAGCCAGCCGCCACGAGACCCGAGTGGCCGTTCTGGAAGACGATCAAGTGGTGGAAGTCTATCACCAGCGCGAGAACGAATACTCGCTGGCGGGCAGCATCCATAAGGGCCGTGTGACGCGCGTGCTTCCGGGGATGCAATCGGCCTTCGTGGATATCGGGCTGGACCGCGACGCGTTTCTGTACGTGTCGGACTTTTTCGAGGACAACGACGAGTACGACAAGATCGTGACCAGCGTCGAGGACAAGGTGCTGAAGATGGAGAAGGGCGTGCCGCCGCCGGCCGAACCGGTAAGCGCCGCGCCGGCCGCGGTGGTCCCGGCGGAGACGGCGGAGGGCGCCGCTCCGGTTACGCCCGCCGCGCCACCGCCCGCGCCGGCCGTGCCGCCATCGCCTCCGGAACAGTTTGCGCGGCGCAACAACGACGATCGCGACCGGCGGGGACGGCGCAGCCGCCGCCGGCGTCCCAAGGGGCGCGGCCTGCCCGAATCCAAGTACTTCTCTCCGGGATCGCCCGCGGAAGCCGCGCCGGCGCCGCTGCCGCTGCCGCTGCCGGAAGAGGCGATCGAGGCGGAAGCGGAGTCCGCCGAAGATATGATGGTGCTTCCCGGCGAATCGATGGCCAAGTACCGGGAAGGCGTGTCCGGCGGCCCACCCGTCGAAGAAGCCGATGAAGCTGCCGAAGCGCCGGAATTCGAGGGCGCGGAGGAGCTGGAGACCGCCGAAGAGCCGCCCGTGATGGAAGCGGCCGCGCCGGAGGCTCCCGCGGCGGCCCCGCTTGTGGAAGCCGAGCAAGCGCCCGAACCTGTCGAAGCCGTCGAACCCGCCGAAGCCATCGAAGCCGCCGAAGCGCGGGAGTTCGCGGAAACGGAGGAGACCGGCGCTGCGCCGGATGTCGCGGAAGACGCCGGGAACGGCGAGCCGGCATCCGCGGAGACGGCCGACGAAGAGCAACTGGGTCCGGAGCCGGCGCGCATACACACAAGCATTACCGCGACGTTGCGCGAACAGGGTCCGCGCTATCTGCACCGCGTCTCGCGCCGCATGCGGCGCCGCGGCCGGGGCGAGGGCGGCGATGTCCAGCAGCGCGGCGAACCCAATCGCGGGCAGCGTCCGCCGGAACCGCGCGCGGACGCCCGCCCGGTGGCCCGCACGGAACCGGCCCGCGCCGATAAGCCCGCCAACCCGTCCATTAGCGATCTGCTGCGCGAAGGCCAGGAGATCATCGTGCAGATCGCCAAGGAGCCGCTGGGCCAGAAGGGAGCGCGGATCACGTCGCACGTCGCCCTGCCGGGCCGTTTCCTGGTATACATGCCCACGGTCGACCACATCGGCGTGTCGCGCAAGATTCCCTCCGATGAGGAACGGCTGCGCCTGAAGCGCATCCTGCTGGCCAACCACACGGGCATCCCCGGCGGCTTTATCGTGCGCACGGCGGGCGAGGGACACACCGAGGAGGAACTGCGCGCGGACATGCACTTCCTCTACAACCTCTGGCTGGACCTGCGCCAGAAGGCGGAGAAGAAGCCCGCGCCGCTGCTGATGCACCACGACCTGGGCGTGGTGGAGCGCATCCTGCGCGACCAGCTTACCGCTTCGTTCAAGAGCATCTGGGTGGACAACGAGGACGTTTACCAGAACGTGCTGGCCTTCGTGGAGCGCTTCCAGCCCGCGCTGGTCGGGCGCGTGAGGCTGTATACGCGGCCCACGCCCATTTTCGACGAATACGGCATCACCGCGGAACTGGAGAAGGCGCTGCAGCCCAAGGTGTGGCTCAAGACCGGCGGCCACATCGTCATCAACCAGACCGAGGCGCTGGTGGCCATCGACGTGAACACCGGCAAATACGTGGGCAAATCCAACCGCCTGGAAGACACCATCGTCAAGACCAACACGGACGCCATCAAGGAGATCGTGCGGCAGATCCGCCTGCGCGACCTGGGCGGGATCATCGTGGTGGATTTCATCGACATGGACGAGCGCAAGAACCGGCAGAAGGTGATGCAGGTGCTGGAAGAGGCCATGCGCGCCGACCGCGCGCCTTACAAGATTCTGCAGTTCAACGATTTCGGACTGGTGGCCATCACCCGCAAGCGGGTCAAGCAGAGCCTGGAGCGGACGCTATGCACACCCTGTCCGTATTGCGAGGGCTCGGGGTATGTGAAGAACCCGCAGACGGTCATCGGCGAGATCCTGCAGGAGGCGCAGAAGATCGCGCGCGCGGTGGAAGGCAACAGCGTCCTGCTGCGCGTGAACCCGGAGGTCGCCAAGGTGCTGAAGTCCAACCAGAATTCGTATTTGCAGGAGATCGAGGAGATTCTGGGGCGGACCGTGCTGGTGAAGAGCGATGCGCTGCTGCACCAGGCCAAGTTCGACCTGGCATAAGCGCCCATAGGGTACAATACGGGCATGACCTGGTGGCAGCAGCCGTTCTTTCAGGTGGCTCTGCCGATTATCGTCACTTTCGTCATCGCTACGTGGTACCAGAGCAAGCGGGTCGACGATTTGCGGGATTCGATCAACCGGCGCATGGATGCGCTCGATAAGCGCATGGACGCGTTCGAGAAGCGCATGGACGCGAGGTTCGACTCCGTCGAGCGGCGGCTGGAACGGATCGAGGACCTGATCTCCGATCACGGCCGGCGCATCAGCGTCCTGGAGGAGCGCACCTCGGCCATCCGGCGCTGACGGCGCGGCATTCTCCCGAACAGGAGCGTGAGCAACTACCACGGGTTGTGGACCGAGTGGGGCAACCTGGCCGGAGCGCCCTTCGAAAAGGGGCCTGGCGGCCGCGGCAGGAGAAGCTAGAAGCGTAAAGGGGCGCGGGCCGCGCACCGTCTTGCGCGAGTTCCTTAGAAGCGCAAAGGGGCGCGTTGACCGCGCCGCCAAACAGGGCACAAACAGGATCCCGGCGGCGCGGGCCGCGCTCCGTTTTGCGCGTGTTCCTTAGAAGCGCAAAGGGGCGCGTTGACCGCGCCGCCATACGGGGCAGGAACAGGATCCCGGCGGCGCGGGCCGCGCTCCGTTTTGCGCGTGTTCCTTAAAAGCTACGCCGTCTCGATCGCGGCGGCGTCCAGCAAGCCGCGGGCTTCGATCTCCCGCTCGCGGATGCGGAACTTCTGCACCTTGCCGGTGACGGTCATGGGGAAGGCGTCCACGAAGCGGATATACTGCGGAACCTTGAAGTGGGCGATCTGGCCGCGGCAGTAATCGCGGACATCGTCCTCGGTCATGGATGCGCCGGTCTTCAGGCGGATCCAGGCCAGCACGGCCTCGCCCAGCCTGGCGTCGGGCAGTCCGACGACGTACACGTCGGCGATGGCGGGATGCTGGTGCAGGAACTCCTCGACCTCGCGCGGGTAGATATTCTCGCCGCCGCGAATGATCATCTCCTTCAATCGCCCGGCGATGTGGAAGTAGGCATCGCCGCGCATCACGGCCAGGTCGCCGGTGTGCAGCCAGCCATCCTGGTCGATGGCGCGCGCGGTGGCTTCCGGCTCGCCGTCATAACCCTTCATTACCATGTAGCCCCGCGCGCATAACTCGCCGCGCTCGCCGGTTTCGACGGTCTCATTATTCCAGGGCTGGACGATCTTGACTTCGGTCTCGGGCAGGGCCCGGCCGATGGTGGCGACGCGGTGTTCAAGGTCATCGTCGATGTCGGAACCGGTGATGGCGGGCGAGCTTTCGGTCTGGCCGTAGGCGACGGTCATGCCGGCGCAGTGCATGTCGCCGACCACGCGTTTCATGACCTCGACGGGACACGGCGCGCCGGCCATGATGCCGGTGCGCAGGGTGCTCATGTCGTAGCGATGGAAGTCGGGATGTTCCAGTTCGGCGATGAACATGGTGGGCACGCCGTAGATGGCGGTGCAGCGTTCCGCGGCGATGGCCTGCAGGGTAGCCAGCGGATCGAACTGCGCGGCGGGCATGACCAGCGCGATGCCGTGCACGATGGCCAGCAGGGAGCTCATGACGCAGCCGAAGCAGTGATAGAGGGGCACGGGCGAGCAAAGGCGATCGCCGGGCGCGAGGCGCATGCCGCGGCCCACGACGTAGGCGTTGTTGACCAGGTTGCGATGGGTCAGCAGCACGCCCTTGGGCGATCCGGTGGTGCCGGAGGTGTACTGGATGTTGACGACGTCGCCGGGCGCGAGCGGGAGGGCGGGCAGCTCCACGCCGCCGGCCAGCATCTCATCCCAGGCGGCGGCGCCCAGCAGGACGGTCCACTGGAGCGGCAGTTCCTGGCCGGCGCGCGCTTCGTCGAGGATCTCCAGGTAAGCCACCCGGGCGTCGCGCTGGTGCAGGAAGATGGCCTTCATGCCGGACTTGCGCAGCACGAAGCGCAGTTCGTGCGCGCGATAGGCTGGGTTGACGTTCACCAGGACCGCGCCGGTGAGGGCGGTGGCAAGCTGCAGGCAAACCCATTCGACGCAGTTGGCGGCCCAGACGCCCACGCGGTCGCCCGGCCGGATGCCGAGTCCCCACAGTCCGCGCGCGGTGCGGCGGGCGGCGTCCAGCAGTTCGCCGTAGGTGAGGCGGAGGCCCTGGTGGCGGGAGATCAAGGCATCGGCGGAGGGGTTGCGGGCGGTGGAATCGGCGAGCACCTGGCCGATGGTCTTTTCCAGCAGGGGCAGGGCGGGGCCCCGGACGTAGCTTTTCACTGGGGAATTATATCGCTTTTTTCGCGGGCCCGGCTGACGCCTTCCTTGACGTAGCATCGGCCGCCGGCGCGCGGCCCCTCGCCTGGACGGCTGTTTCGCGCTACGCTCAAACTGATGACACCACTTCGTCGTGTAGCCGTTCTGGGAGCCGGCACCATGGGCGCGCGCATTGCCGCCCATTTCGCCAATGCGGGCATCCCGGCATTATTACTGGATATCGTTCTTCCGAACCAGCCCAACCGCAACGCCGCGGCCCTGGGCGGATTGGATGCGGCGCTGAAGCAACGACCCGCCGCTTTTTTTACTCCCGAAACCAAGTCGTTGGTCACACCCGGCAACTTTGAGGACGACCTGGCCAAGGTCCGCGATTGCGACTGGATTGTCGAGGCTGTCACCGAGAACCTGGAGATCAAGCGCGCGCTCATCGAAAAGGTGTTGCGGCATCGCAAACCCGGCGCCATCTTCTCCACCAACACCAGCGGCATTCCGCTGGCCGGCATCGCGGAAGGATTTCCCACCGAGTTCCGCCATCATTTTCTCGGGACCCATTTCTTCAATCCGCCGCGCTATCTGCACCTGCTGGAAATGATTCCCGGGCCGGAGACGCTGCCCGAGGTGTACGGCCGCGTGGCCGATTTCTCGGACCGTCATCTGGGCAAGGGGGCGGTGCCGTGCAAGGACACGCCCAATTTCATCGCCAACCGCATCGGCAGCTTTCTCGGCGGCACGGTGCAGCATCTCACGGTGGAGATGGATTTCACCATCGAAGAGGTGGATGCGCTGACGGGCCCGCTGATCGGGCTGCCCAAGAGCGCCAGTTACCGTCTGCTGGATATCGTCGGACTGGACGTGTGGGCGCACGTCTCCAAGAACCTGTACGACCTGGTCCCGGGCGATCCGCAGCGGGAGCGCTTCGTGCTGCCGCCGTTCTTCGCGCAGATGATCGAGCGCGGCTGGCTGGGCGACAAGCGCGGCCAGGGTTTCTATAAGAAGGTCGGCAAAGGCGACCGGAAAGAGATCCTGGCAGTGGATCTGAAGACCCTCGAATACCAGCCGTCCAGGAAGGCGCGCTTCGCTTCGGTGGAAGGCGTTCGGGGCATCGAGGATCTGGGGCAGCGCCTGCGCGCGCTGATGGGGCTGACCGACCGGGCCGGGACGTTTTTGTGGCGGCTGTTCAGCGACCTGGTGCTGTACTCGGCCGCCATGGTGCCGGAGATTTCCGATCGCGTGGTGGAGATCGACCGCGCCATGCGCTGGGGCTACGCCAACGCGCTGGGGCCGTTCGAGCTTTGGGACGCGCTGGGGGTGGAGGAAACCGTGGCGCGCATGCGCCGGGAGCAGCGGCAGATACCGGAGAACGTGGAGAAGATGCTGGGCGCCGGCGCGAAGTCGTTCTACCTGGCGCCCGATCAGGACCGGCCGCGCCATGAATACTTCGACATGGGGGCAGTGGCCTACCGGCCGCTGGAGGAGCGGCCCGGCGTGATCGTGCTGAAGGACGTCAAACAGGCGCGCGGCGTGGTGAAGAAGAACGGTGGCGCTTCGCTGATCGACCTCGGCGACGGCGTTCTGTGCGTCGAATTTCACAGCAAGATGAACTCGCTGGGCGACGACCAAGTCTCCCTGATCCGCGCCGGGATCGAGGAGACCAGCAGGAATTTCGAGGCCATGGTGATCGCCAACCAGGGCGAGAATTTCAGCGTCGGGGCCAACCTGATGCTGGTGCTGCTGGCCGCGCAGGAAGAGGAGTGGGAAGAGTTGGAAGCCGCCATCAACCGGTTCCAGCAGGCCACCCTGGCGATCAAGTACGCGCCCAACCCGGTGGTGGCGGCGCCTTTCGGCATGACGCTGGGGGGCGGCGGCGAGATCGCGCTCCACTCGGCGCGGGTGCAGGCGGCGGCGGAGACTTACATGGGCCTGGTGGAGGTAGGCGTGGGCGTGATTCCGGGCGCGGGCGGGACCAAGGAGATGCTGCTGCGTTTCGGCGGCGCGCAAAAGGCTTTCGAGCTGATCGCCTACGCCAAGGTGGCCACCAGCGCGGCGGAGGCGCGCAGTTTCGGATTGTTGCGGCCGCAGGACCAGATCTCGATGAATCCGGAGCGCCTCATCGCGGACGCCAAGGCGCTGGCGCTGGCCATCGCGCCGGGCTACGTGGCGGGCGTGCCGCGCACGGACGTGGAAGTGGGCGGCGCCGAAGATCTGGCGCTGCTGAAGACCGGCGTGTACCTGGCGCGGCAGGGCAATTACATCTCCGATTACGATACCGTGGTTGGTGAGAAGCTGGCTTACGTCTTGAGCGGCGGACCGCTGACCGGGCGTCAGACGGTGAGCGAACAATACCTGCTGGACCTGGAGAGGGAAGCTTTCCTGAGCCTGTGCGGCCAGCGCAAGACGCAGGAGCGCATGCAGCACATGCTGAAGACCGGAAAGCCGTTGAGGAACTAGGAGAGCGATATGCAAGAAGCCGTCATTATCGATTGTCTTCGCACGGCCGTGGGCAAAGCGCCGCGCGGCACGTTGCGCACGTCGCGTCCGGACGATCTGGCCGCGGCGGTGGTCAAGCGCCTTTTGGAGAAATATCCGCAGGTCCCCCCGGAGCAGATCGAAGATATCGTGCTGGGGTGCGCCATGCCGGAAGCCGAGTCGGGCAACAACATGGCCCGCTGCGTGGCGTTGCGGGCGGGCCTGCCGGACAGCGTCACGGGGGTCACCATCAACCGGTTCTGCAGCTCCGGGCTGCAAGCCATCGCCATGGCGGCCGACCGCATCCGCGCCGGCGGGGCGGAGATCATCCTCGCCGGGGGGGCGGAATCCATGAGCCTGATGCCGCGCGGGGGCCACAAGGCCGCGCCCAGTCCGTGGTTCGTGGATCACCGGCCCGAGATTTATCTGGGGATGGGGATCACCGCGGAGAACGTGCAGCGCAAGTACAACATCTCGCGCGAGGACGCCGACGCGTTTTCGTATCGCAGCCATCAGAACGCGCTGCGGGCGCAGGCCGAGGGGAAGTTCGACGAGGAGATCGTGCCCTTCGAAATCGAGTGGGTCACGCCCAACGGCCGCAAGCCCAAAGTGACCAGGCAGGTTTTCGCCAGGGACGAAGGGCCGCGCGCGGATACCACGGCCGAGGCGCTGGCCAAGCTGAAGCCGGTATTCCACGCCAGCGGGAGCGTGACCGCGGGCAACTCCTCGCAGACCAGCGACGGCGGCGCGGTGGCGCTGGTGATGTCGGAAAGCAAGGCGCGCGATCTGGGCCTGAAACCGATGGCGCGCCTGGTCAGCTTTTCGGCGGGGGGCGTGCCGCCGGAGATCATGGGAATCGGCCCGGTGGTGGCGATTCCGAAGGCGCTGAAGATCGCCGGATTGACGCTCGACGATATCGGCGTGATCGAGTTGAACGAAGCGTTCGGTGCGCAGGCGCTGGCCGTCATCCGGGAGGCCGGACTGGATCTGGAGAAGATCAACGTGAACGGGGGGGCCATCGCGCTGGGCCATCCGCTGGGATGCACCGGCGCCAAGCTCACGGCCACCATCCTGCGGGAGATGGCGCGCCGCAAGGTGAAGTACGGCATGGTGACCATGTGCGTGGGCGGCGGGCAGGGCGCGGCGGGCATCTTCGAGAGCATGATTTGAGCCGGCCGCGGCTTTGAGCATGCAGGATTACGATGTTGCCCTGAAGCTGCTGCTGGCGTCCGCCACGCGCACGATCGGCGAACTGACCGGCGCGGCGGTGGTGAAGTGGCTGGATGTCGAGCTGCCGAAGGTGCAAAATCCGCGGTTGGACCTGCTGGGGCAGACCGCGGATGGCGGCTTGATTCACCTGGAACTGCAGAGTACCAACGATTCCGATATCCCGCTGCGGATGGCGGAGTATTGTCTGGGTGTGCGGCGGCTGTTGGAGCAGTTCCCGCGGCAGGTACTGCTTTATGTCGGGGAAGCGCCGCTGCGTATGCCGGCCGAACTATCCGGCCCGGACGTGTCATTCCGCTACGGCCTGGTGGACATACGGACGCTGGACGGCGATCGCCTGCTGGAGAGCACGGAAGTCGGCGATAATGTAATTGCAATCCTGGCGCACGTGCGCGACCATAGAGAGGCGGTGCGGAAGATTGTAGCGCGGCTGGCCGGTCTGGCGCCGGCCGAACGGGAAGCCGCGCTGAGCCAGCTACTCATCCTCGCGGGATTGAGACGGCTTGAAGAGACTGTGGAGCAGGAGGCCTTGAAGATGCCGGTTCTTATCGACATAATGGAAAACAAGGTTTTGGGACGTGAGTTCAAGAAGGGTCTGCAGGAAGGGCGCCAGGAAGGCCGTCAGGAAGGCCGCCACCAGGGCCAGAAGGAAGGCCGGAAGACAGGCCTCCAGGAAGGCGAACTGACCGTTCTGCGCCGGGTGATCGAGAAGCGCTTCGGCCCTCTGCCGGCCTGGGCGGAGGAACACCTGGGAAACGCACCCACGGCGCGGCTCGAAGAGTTGGCCGGACGCGTTTTGGACGCCGCGAGTCTTGAAGATTTGCTGCGCTAGCGAACCGTTCGGGTGAGGTGATCAAGGCGGATAACGGACAGAACCAGAACAGGAGGATTCCATGGCAACAGCGACAACATCGATCTCATTACCGAAGACCAAGGGCGGCGCCTTCCTGATCGAAGAGCGCCAGCCGAATGAAGTTTTCACGCCGGAAGATCTCACTCCGGAACATCAGGCCATCGCCCGCACGGTGGACGAATTCTGGGCCAAGGAAGTCGGGCCGAACGTGGATGCGATTCAGCGCCACGAGCCGGGCGTGGCCATGGCCTGCCTGCGCAAAGCGGCCGAGCTGGGCCTGACGGGCATCACCATACCCGAGCAGTACGGCGGCATGGAGCTGGACCTGGTGTCCGCCATGGTGGCGGTCGAACATATGTCCGGCGACGGATCGTTTGCCGGCTGGTACGGCGCGCACGTGGGCATCGGTTCGCTGCCCATACTGTATTTCGGCACGGAGGAGCAGAAGAAGCGCTACCTGCCCAAGCTGGCCAACATGGAGATGCTGGGCGCTTATTGCCTGACCGAGCCGCACGCCGGCTCGGACGCGCTGGCCGCCCGCACCCGCGCCGATCTAAGCCCCGACGGCAAGCACTACATCCTGAACGGCCAGAAGATGTGGATCACCAACGGCGGACATGCCGACCTGTTCACGGTGTTCGCCAAGGTGGGCGGCGAGAAGTTCACCGCTTTCCTGGTGGAACGCGGTTACCCGGGTGTTACGAGCGGCGCCGAAGAGAAGAAGATGGGCATCAAGGGCAGTTCCACGACGGCGGTCTATCTGGACAACGTGGCGGTGCCCGTCGAGAACGTGCTGGGTGAAATCGGCCGCGGCCACATCATCGCTTTCAACATTCTGAATGTCGGCCGCCTGAAGCTGGGTCCCGGCACGGTGGGCGGTTCCAAGAACGTGCTGGCCGTCTCGCTCAAGTACGCCAAGGAGCGCAAGGCTTTCGGACAGTCCATCGCCGAATTCGGCATGATCCAGCACAAGCTCGCGGAGATGGCCATTCGCACGTATGCGGCGGAGTCCATGACCTACCGCGTGGTGGGCATGATCGAGTCGCAGCTTGAGGGCTTCTCCTGGTCGCAGGCCAACGCCGCGGCCACCATGCTGAAGGCGGTGGAGGAGTACGCCGCCGAGTGTTCCATCATCAAGATCTACGCCTCCGAGGTGCTCGATTACGTGGTGGACGAAGGCGTGCAGATTCACGGCGGCTACGGCTACCACATGGACTACCCGGTGGAGCGCGCCTATCGCGACTCGCGCATCAACCGCATTTTCGAGGGCACCAACGAGATCAACCGGCTGCTCACCACCGGCATGCTGCTGAAGCGCGCCGCGCGCGGACAGTTGGCCCTGGTGCAGGCGGCCACGGGCGTTTTGCAGGAGATCCTGGGCGGCCCGCAAGGCCCCGGCGAAGAGTTCTCCGGACCGTTCGGAGAAGAGACCAGGATTCTGATCAACGCCAAGAAAATCGCGCTGATGCTGATGGGCGTCGCCTACCAGAAGTACATGTTCGAACTGGAGAAGCAGCAGGAAGTTCTGGCGAACATTACCGATGTGATCATGGACATCTTCGCCATGGAATCGTCACTGTTGCGCGCGCAGAAGCTGGCGGAATCGGGCAAGGGCGCCAACGCCGCGGACATGACCGCGGTGCTGGTGCGCGACGCCATGGCCCATATCGACGTGACCGCGCGCATCGTGCTGGCCGCCTGTTCGGAAGGCGACACGCTGCGCACCAACCTGGTGGTGCTGCGCCGCTTCGGCAAGTACGAACCCGTGGACGCCATCGCTCTGCGCCGCAAGATCGCGCACCGGCTGCTGGACGCCGAGCGGTACCTTGTTTAATCCGGCGCCGCCGGCGTGGGATTGATTACAGCGAGAATAGCGCCTATTTACGCCTGTTTGCCGATCGCGGCGGCCGCGGGCCTTTGCGCCCAGCAGCCGCCCGATCCCACGGCGCGCCTGCTGCGCTTGCGCCAGGCGCTGGCCGAGAGAGACAAGCGCCTGCCCGATTACACGTGTGTGCAGACCGTGGATCGGGAATACTTCCGCCGCCGGCACGCTCAGGATCAGCATCTCTCCTGCGAGCAACTAAGCGGGCTGGGCGGGAAGGACCTGGTGCTGGACAGCACCGACCGTCTGCGTCTGGATATCAAAGTCTCGCGGGGGGTCGAGATTGGCTCGTGGCCCGGCAGCCAGTTCACCGCCCGCAACATTTTCGAGTTGATCGGCGGGGGCGCCTACGGAACCGGCATGCTGGGCGCGCTGATCCTGGATATTTTCGTGAACGGCGCCGCCACTTACCGGTACAAGGGCGAAACCACGGAGTCGGGGATCCGGCTCTCCGCCTATGGCTATCGGGTCCCCGAAGACGCCAGCCATTATAAGGTCAGGGCCGGTTCGCATTGGATACCGGTGGCTTTCTCGGGCGAATTCTGGCTGGATTCCAGTTCGTTGGATTTGAAGCGGCTTACCGAGCAAGCCACCGCGTTGCCGCCCGAGACGGGCGCTTGCGAAGTGGACTCCACGGCCGATTACCAGAAGGTCGAGGTCGGCCAAAGGGCATTCCTGCTGCCGCGCGACAGCTCCATCCGGATCAAGATGCGCGATGCGCGCGAAACCCAAATCGACGCGGTGTACGCGGGCTGCCGGGAGTACCGCGGTGAAGCCACCATTCACTTCGGCGATGTTTCCGCCGGGGGCGAGACGCCAGGCGACGACGCTCCCGGCCCACCGCTTCCCGAGGGCCTGCCGTTGACCGTGGTGTTGACCGAGCCGATCAACACCGGGACGGCGGCCGCCGGGGACATCGTGCAAGCCAGGCTGCGCCATGCGGTGCGGGACCCCCAGTCCAAGTCGATCCTGGCGCCGAAGGGCGCCGCCGTCCAAGGCCGCATTCTGCGGATGCGCCACTGGCTGCGGAAGCCGGCGCGCTACACCATCGACGTTAGCCTGGAGACGCTGGAGTTCGCCGGCGCGCGGCGCCCGCTGTATGCCGAACCGCTCCGGCACAGGAACCGGCCCGGGCCGATGTATGTGGCGATCCCGATGATGAGGCAATCGCCGCCGCGGGCAATTTTCACAATCGTTACGGACAAGCGCCGGTATCGCGTACCCGCCGGTTTCGAATCGGAGTGGATCACCGCCGCGCCACGCATGGAGGAAGACCAATGAGAAAGCTCGCAGCGGCCGGCATCCTGCTGGCCTTCATGGCGATGCCCGCCGCGCCGCAAGCGGCGGTCACCGAGATCAAGATGACAGCGAAAAAATACGAATTCAGTCCCAGCCGGATCGCGGTGAAGCAGGGCGATCGTGTGCGGCTGGTGATCGTCGCGACGGATCGCGATCACGGGATCAAGATTGAAGCGTTTCACATCGACCAGGAACTGAGGAGGGGCGAACCCGCTACCGTCGAGTTCACCGCCGATAAGGCCGGCACGTTCCCGTTCGAGTGCTCCAAGTTCTGCGGGCTGGGGCACAAGCGCATGAAGGGCCAGTTGGTGGTAGAGTAACTTTCGTGCATCGGAGGCGGTTCTTTCGGTCGCTGGCGGCGGCCTCGGCGGCAGGCGCGGCGGGCGCGCCGCGGGCACGCGCGGCCGTGGGCAAGAGCCGCATCACGCGCGTGCGGGTCTACGCCCCGCCGCATCCTAATCCGCTCTTCAACCAAAGCGACCTGCTGGTGACGGTGGAAACGGACGCGGGCATCACGGGCATCGGCGAAGGCGGATCCAGGGAGCTGCTGGAGCAGTGCGCGGGCCGCCTGATCGGCCAGGACCCACAGTACATCGAGCGGCTCTGGCAGGACATGTCGCGCGCGTTCTTCTACCCTCCGGGCCGCGAAAAGGAGCACGCCCTGGGCGCGCTCGACCTGGCCCTGTGGGACATCCGGGGCAAGGCGCTGGGCGCGCCGGTGCACGCGCTGCTGGGCGGGGCGGCCCGGAACTACTGCGAGTGCTACAACACGGCGGGCGCCATCCCGGGCGTGCGGCCGGGTATGGGGATCAAGGAGCGCGCGCAACTGACCATCGCGGCCGGCTACCGGGCCTTCCGCATGGGCGCGGCGGACGCGCCCGCCAACACCACGTACAACACGCGCGAGCGGCTTAACCAACTCTACGCCGATTGCGCCGCGGCGCGCGAGGGCGTGGGGAAGAACGGCGACTGGTGCGTGGACTTTCACCAGCGCTTCGATCTGGACGAGGCCGTGCGCGGCTGCGGCCTGATCGAAAGCCTGGCGCCGCTGTTCGTGGAAGACCCGGTGCGGGCCGAAGCCTTCCAGGAAGATCTGCCCCGATTGCGGCGCATGGCCAGAGTGCCCCTGGCGGCGGGCGAGGAGTGGGGCAACCGTTGGGACTTCAACAAGCTGGTGGAGAATCACGCCATCGATTACGTGCGCGCCACGCTGCCCAACGTGGGCGGCATCACGGAGATGGTCAAGATCGCCGCCATCTGCGAAACGCACTTCGTGGGGATCGTGCCGCACTTCACGGGCCCGGTCGCCACGGCGGCCCTGGTGCACGCGCTCAGCCCGTTTTCGGGCCCGGTGCTGATGGAGTACAACTTCCAGGGACACGCGTTTTCGTATCTCCCGGCGTGCCTGGATTTCGACCGCGGGAAGCTCTATCCCAACAGCAGGCCGGGCCTGGGCGTGGAGGTGGATTTCAAGCCCCTGCGGCAGATCGCCGAGATCACCGAGCGCGTCACGGACCGGGCCCAGACTTACTTCCGTCCGGACGGATCGATCACCAACTGGTAGCCATGCGCGGAGTCCCACTGCTCGCCTTCCTGAGGCGCGCCGCGCCGCGGGCGCGGGAGATCGACATGCTGTGGGGAGTCGGGATCCCCATGCGCGACGGGACCCATCTCAACGCCACCGTGTTCCGGCCCGACAGCATGCCTTCGCCGCTGCCGGTGGTGTTCACGCTGATACTTCGCGCGGCACGGTTACGTGTTCGCGCTGGTGGAAGTGCGCGGACGGGGCAACTCGGAGGGGCCTTGGACCCAACTCCGGCGGTGTGGTGGCGGACGAATCGGGCCAAAGACGCGCGCACCGCCCACGTCGCGCTGTATCACGACGCGGCGCATCCCAGTTCGCTGGAGTTGCCGGTGGCCGTCGCGCAACCGCGCTAGGTTTCGGCGAGGAAGGCCATGGTCTTCACGCCCGAGATGTCGAAGGGTCTGCGGCAGCGGACGTTGTGGCAGGCGACCTTATCGTCCAGCAGCACCATGTAGCTCTGCGACTTGGCGAAGCGGGCGCGGTCGCGCTCGCCGGCGCCGGGGGGCAGGCGGTCTTTCTTTTTACGGACCAACCAGCGCAGCTCGTAGGCCGCGGCGGACCGGCAAAAGGGGCAGCTCAACGACGCTGTCCGGGTGGTCTGCGATTCGGTATAAAAGGCGCGTTCGTCCACTTAGCGTTGTTCCATGGGGATCCAGGACATGCCGTCCGGATGGCCCGTATATTCCGCGCGCGGGCGGATCAGGCGGTTGTTGTGATACTGCTCGAGGGTGTGCGCGGTCCAACCCGACATGCGGCTCACGGCAAAAACCGGCGTGAACAGATCGACGGGGATGCCTAGGGAATAATAGGTGGAAGCGGAGTAGAAATCGACGTTGGGGATCAGGCCCTTCTCCGCTTTGACGGTCTCTTCCATGGCGCGCGAGAGGCGGAAGAGTTTCTCGTGGCCGGTGCGGCGGCCAAGTTCCTCGGAGAGCACGCGCAGGTGCGTGGCGCGGGGGTCCTCGACGCGATAGACGCGGTGGCCGAAGCCGGGCAGTTTCACCTTGCGGGCCAGGGTGCTTTTCACGCGCTCGATGGCGGCTTCCTCGCTGGAGAGCTGCAGCAGGATCTGGATGACATCCTGGTTGGCGCCGCCGTGGAGCGGGCCTTTGAGCGCGCCGATGGCGGAGGTGATGGAGCTGTAGATATCGGAAAGGGTGGCGGCGGTGACCCGCGCGGCGAAGGTGGAGGCATTCAACTCGTGGTCGGCGTGCAGAATCAGGGCCACATCGAAGGCGTGCTCCATGAGGGTGTCGGGCCGTTTGCCTGTGAGTGCGTACAGGAAATTACCGGCGAAGCTCATGGCCGGATCGCCGCTGATCACGTGCAGGCCCTTGCGCAGGCGGTCGAAGGCGGTGACGATGGTGGAGGTCTGGGACATCAGGCGCAGGGCCTTGCGGGCGTTGGCCTCGGGGGCCATGTCCGCGGTCTCCGGATCGTAGATGCCGAGCATGGAAACGGCGGTGCGCAGCACGTCCATGGGGGCGGCCTGGGGGACGGTCTTCAGAAAGTCGAGGACCGCGGGCGGGATGCCCCGGTTGACGGCGAGGTCCTTATGCAATTGCTCGAGTTCGGCCCGCTTGGGTAGGCGGCCGTTCCAGAGCAGGAAGACGACTTCCTCGAAGGTCGCATTGTCCGCCAGCGTGTGAATGTTATAGCCGCGATAGCTGAGGACACCGGCGTATCCGTCGATGTAGCAGATCCCGGACTCGCCGGCGACCACGCCTTCCAAACCCGCCACTGTTGTGCTCATGCTGTTCCCGTTCCTGCGATCTTGCCTTTACTTATTCTATGATGACCGCGGCGGGCGAGGCCCGCTCGAGTCTCGTATTTCCAGCGCGCGAAGCACGGCATCACGACCCCGCCTGGCAGACCGGGAAGGGCGAAAAGCCGATGGTCAGGTCGCTGCGCTGGACCCACAGCGCATCCTCCTGGTTCGGCCCGGAATCCACGGTGACGATGACACCGGAGCCACAGGACCGGCTGCGCGGAATGGTGAACCGGCGGGGATCGCGCGCGGCGGCGGGTCCCCAATCCTTCATGAACTCGTCGAAGGAATAATCCCGGCAGGGATGGGCCGCGGTGCAGTTCCACAGGGCGTAGGCGGCCTGGTAGTCCCGGCGCTGGAGGCAGCCGAAGAAGGTCTTCACGCGGCTTTCCTGGCTGTGGTTGCGCAGCACCTGGGCCAGGCGGGCCACGGATGGAATGCGCAGGATCTCGGTCTTATCCCAGACGAAAAAAAAGAACCAGAGAAACAGCACCACCAGGGCGGCGGCGCCCAGGACAAGGATCAGCTTGTTGCGCTTCTCGCGCTTTTCATCGCCGGCCCCGTACTGATCGAGATAGCCAGCCATGGTAGGCGCCTATTTGGCCGGATAAGCCTTATCGTAAGCGGCGATGGCTTCGGCGGTGAGGTCGAGCACCGGCTTGAAGAAGATGGCGCTCTGCGCTTCGACGACCACGTCCAATCCCTTCTCACCGGCGAGTTTGCGCACCACCTCCGTCATCCGCCGGCCGGCGGCGCCGAGGATCTCGTTGCGCTCGGCGGTCACGTCGGATTGCAGGTCGTCGCTCAGGCGCTGCAACTGGCGCTGCTTCAACTGGCCCTGAGCGCTGAGGTCCGCCTCGGCGACGCCGGTCAGTTTTCCGGAGTTGGCCTGCAACTGCTGCTTGATGCCGTCGATATCCTTTTGCAGTTTTTCCATTTCCTGCTGACGGGGCCGGTACTTGGCCTCCATCTCGGCGGACGCCTTCTTGATCTCGGCGGTTCCCAGCACCGCCTGCTGCAGGCTGACGATGCCGACCTTGGTCTGGCTGAAGCCAACCTGGCTGATTGGAAACAAGGCGAGGCAAGCCACGGCCAGCCGCACCGCAAACCTTACTGACATGCGCAACAGACTCCTTTTCCAGTATGCGAAACCATAAGAGTAGCACAGGCGCGCGGCACGCGCCTGTGCGGGCAGCCGGGGCGGCTACAGGCCCTTTTTCGTGAGGAAGGCGACCAGGTCCACGACGCGGCAGGAGTAGCCCCACTCGTTGTCGTACCAGGAGACCACCTTCAGCAGGTTGCCGTCCAGCACCTTGGTCATCTGGCCGTCGACGATGGAGCTGTTGGGGTTGTGGAGCATGTCGGTGGAGACCACCGGATCCGAGGTGTAGGCCAGGATGCCCTTGAGGGGGCCCGCCGCGGCGGCCTGGAAGGCGGTATTGACTTCCTCCGCGGTGGTGTCGCGGGCGGTGACGACGACCAGGTCGACGACGGAGACATCCGGGGTGGGCACGCGCATGGAGTAACCGTCCAGCTTGCCCTTCAACTGTGGCATCACCAGGCCGATGGCCTTGGCCGCGCCGGTGGTGGTGGGGATCATATTTAGGGCGGCGGCGCGGGCGCGGCGCAGGTCCTTGTGCGGGAAGTCGAGCACGTTCTGATCGTTGGTATAGCTGTGGATGGTGGTCATGGATCCCTTGAGGATGCCGACCGTGTCGTACAGAACCTTGACCACCGGCGCCAGGCAGTTGGTGGTGCAGGAAGCGTTGGAGATCACGTGGTGTTTGGCGGGATCGTAAGCGCCGTCATTGACGCCCAACACCAGGGTAACGTCTTCGTTCTTCGCGGGGGCCGAGATGATGACCTTCTTCACGCTGCCGCGCAGGTGCTTGCAGGCTTCCTTGGCATCGGTGAACTTGCCGGTGGATTCGATGACGATCTGGGCGCCGGTGGAGTTCCAATCGAGCTGGGCGGGATCCTTGGTGGCGAAGACCTTGATGCTCTTGCCGCCCACGAAGATGATATCGCCTTCGGCGCGGATTTCTTCCGGCAACGTGCCCAGCACGGAGTCGTACTTAAAGAGATGCGCGAGGGTCTTGGTGTCGGTGAGATCGTTGACCGCCACGAATTCGATATCATTCCGGTGCAGGGCCGCCCGGACTACATTCCGGCCGATGCGGCCGAAACCATTGATGCCAACTTTTACAGCCATTTGTTCTCCTAGAATTTGAGTGAGTGGGTTACTACAAAGGATATCAGGAGGACGCTCTCCGGTGCAACCGCGATACCAGGAACCGATTATCGAATGAGGCGGCTAGCGGGGAATCGGGGGATCGGCGACCTCGGTGCCCAGCCCGGCGTATTCTTCCTTGACCTTGACGACCTTACTGCCGTTGAAGGTGACGAAGGTGATTTTCCCGGGAGGGCGGCCGAAGACCCAGTCTTCGATTTCCAGGCCATCCTTGACCTCGCGCGACTTATGCGCGGGGCGGCCCATGGCCATGAGCACCTGGTCGCGATCCATGCCGACGATGGCGGTCTTGCGGGCGATGGCCTGCTTCACGGGGGGCGGCAGCACGCTGGCGTACAGGGCGGTGGCGGTGCGCCGGTCGAAATCGAGCACGGGCGCCAGCATCTTTTTCACGTCCGCGGCCTTGAGCGGCTCGAGCGGCTTATGGAACAGGATCTCGATGGTGGTGCCGCCGGGGGCGTCGGAATCGCCGTTGCCCAGCGGGCGCATGGGGCCGCCGCCGCCGATGCCGCCGCCAATGGCCGCGCTGTCGTACCACTTGCGGCCGCCGTTGAAGCCCCCGTTGATCTGCAACACCAGGCGGTCGGTTCCGATGGTGAGCTTGGTGATGTGCACCACGTCGCCCACGCGGCCGGCCGGGCCGTATGCCCGGGAGGCTTCCTGCCACACCTTCTTGTCGAAGCTGCCGCTGGACTCGAACGGAAGCGGCCTTCTGGAGCGCGGCAGAAACTGCTTGACGGTGGCGTTTTCGGCGACCAGCCCGCGCACCAGCTCAATGCGATCCTGTTCGGTGAGCAACTCGGCCGCCGGGAGGGCGGGCGTGAGGGCGGCGAGCAAGAGGGCGACCGCGATGCGCATAAGGGCGGCTCCGTTAATCCCATTGTACGCCCGGCTCGGGCGCCCCGTTTTCCTCTTCGCAACGCCGTTCACGCGGTAACCGGCGGCACCAGCGTCTTCAGGAACTCGTGGGCCACGCGGAAGCCGCGCTTGAACTGCTCCGTGAAATCGCGCTCGCTGTACGGGGGATAGAAGAACTCGTCCTCGTTCTCGATGTTCATGGCCCCGCTGTAGCCCGCTTCGGCCAGCACGGAGAAGAATCCCTTCCAATCCACGGAGCCGTAGCCGGGGACGCGGAAGCGCCACCAGGACGCATGATTCACCGGCTGGATGCCGGCGCGCCGGACCACGTGCCACAGGATTTCCGTGTCCTTCAGGTGCACGTCGTAAATCTTGGCGGCGAACTCGCGCGCCGCCGCCACCGGGTCCATGAACTGCCAGACCAGGTGCGAGGGATCGAACTGCAGCCCCACCCAGGGGCTGTCGCCGAAGGCCTTGAACAGGGCTTCCCAGCCCACTGGACCGGTGGCGATGTTGGGCCCGCCGGCGTATGGCTCCCAGAGCACCCTGACCTTGTGCTTCTCGCACAGCGGGAAGTATTTTTCGTGGTAGACGCGCACGATCTCATCCACCTGGACGGCGAGCGGGCTTCCCTTGATCGTGCCGGACTGTCCGCCGATGTTGGGGATGCCCAGCTTGCCGCACAGCTCGATGCAGCGGGCTGTGTAATCGTTCTGGCGGGCGCGCCGGGCGGGGTCGGGGTCGATGTGGTTGCCGTCGACGGCCAGCGACGAGACGTAGATTCCGGAGCGCTGGATGTTGTCTTTGATGGCGGCGATGGCCGCGTCATCCAGATGCATGGGATTGAGGCGGAGCTGCATGCTGGTGAAGCCTTCGTCTTTCACGAACCGCAGGTTGGCATCGGAATACTCGCCCAGGACGCCTAGTTTGGGCTTCCACGCCGGCGGGCGCGCGGCGACGGCGGCGGCGGCGGGCGGCAGGGCGGGCCGGGTGGTGGGTCGGGTTATAGGGACGAACACGACGGAAAAGCCGTGCGCGGGCCGCTGGCCAGCGCCCGGGCCGTCGCGAGGACTCTATTTCCCGGGAGTGGCCGGATAGTAGCCCTGGCGCGCCTGCACCACCAGGTTCTTGCGGGTGGCGCCGAGGCTGATGGCGCGGTAGCCCGCGCCGTCCGCGGCCTGGCCCGGCACGAAACCGATGCTGTATTGGTTGCGCAGGTCTTCCTGGATGCGCGCGTACGCCTTATCGAAGGCTTCCTTCTTCGATGCTTCGTGGAAATCGCCGCCGGTGTCCTTGGAGAGGCGGCGCAGCGTTTGCCGGCCGTCGGCGCGGTCTTCCCGCGGGAAACGGCCGCCGCCGCGGGCCGGCCGGGCAACGCCGGGATTCACTTCGATCTCCCGCAG
>VFSW01002834.1_pt1 | contig 26110 bp, 18 predicted proteins | sample 5358111 | NCBI WGS metagenome assembly VFSW01 (sample SAMN11554181, study PRJNA540505) | mine drainage metagenome | isolation source: sediment from site ElyBrook_90M | place: USA: Ely Copper Mine, Vershire, VT | collected 2017 | reverse complement strand
ATATAGCCCACCAAATACCATGACATGCGTTATTGGCACGGAGTAATTGTAAAAGATGCAATCAGTATTTTTGAACAAGGAAGAAGGTAACAAAAAACCTCCTTTCGGAGATTAAAAGAGACTCATTCGGTAAGATTAGTCCGGCAAATAGCTTTACCACCTAAAGTGGGCAAAAGCCTTATTTGCATCTGCTTGCCTGTGGGTATTGTCTCGTTTCTTAATTGCTTCCCCTTTTCCTTCAAGCACGTCAGTAAATTCTGCAACTAATTTCTCACTCATTGTATGAAATTCTTTGCTTGGACGACCAGCTGCTGCTTCAAGAAGCCATCTAATGGCAACAGCCATCTTTCTCTCCCCTTTAACTTCGACAGGAACCTGGTAATTTGCCCCGCCGATACGTCTCGCTTTAATTTCTACCTTTGGAGCAACCGCCTGTAAAACATTATCAAATGTTTCAAGAGGATCTAATCCTTTTGCTTTCAAAAGATCGAATGCACCATATACAACTCTCTCTGCAACAGTTTTTTTACCGTCCTTCATTAAGTTGTTAATAAACTTTGCAACCAAAACGCTCTGATACATTTGATCGGGCTCTGTCTTTCTTTTTGTAACTTTTGCGTGTCTCATAAATTGCTATGCAGCTTTTGCTGCTCCTTTTGCTGCTGGTCTTTTAGTTCCATATTTACTTCGAGAGCTCATTCTTCCCTGAACTCCTTGTAGGTCAAATTTTCCTCGTACGATATGATATTTTACTCCTGGTAAATCTTTAACTCGCCCACCCTTTACCAATACGATACCGTGTTCTGCCAATGAGTGCCCAACGCCTTGAATATATGCAGTCACTTCTGTCCGATTAGACAATTTCACTCTTGCCACTTTTCGAAGAGCCGAGTTTGGCTTTTTTGGTGTCATAGTCTTGACCAATGTTACTACTCCACGCTTTTGTGGAGAACTTGCATTTGTATATACTCTGTCTTTTGCATTGTATGATCTACGCAATGCTGTTGCTTTGATTTTCTTAAACTTTTTTGACCTTCCTTTTTTAACTAATTGTGATAATGTTGGCATAGTAATCTATTCTAGGTATTATACCTCAACAACGCTTCTTTCTTCAAGGTTCTGAGGAGATACTTCTGCAGCTGTCGGAAGCTCATCTTCAAAAACTAATCCCTCAACAGGAATCAGTCTTCCAATGATAACATTTTCTTTTAGACCAACCAATTTATCTTCTCGCCCTTCGAGTGCTGCATCAGTTAAGACTTTTGTTGTCTCTTGAAATGACGCTGCCGAAAGCCATGAATCAGAGAACAAAGCTGCTTTGGTAATGCCAAGAATAACCTGTCTTGCTGTTGCTGGCTCACCACCCTGAGACAAAGTCTCTGCATTCACCTGCTCAAATCGGCTTTGTGTAATGAAATCTCCTGGAATAAGTGGGGTATCACCAACTGTCTCAACACTCACCTTGTCTGACATCTTTCGGATGATAACTTCAAAGTGCTTATCGTTGATAGCAATACCCTGTGATTCATACACTTTCTGCGCTTCCGCTAAGATGTATTGTTGCGCAGGATGAATACCTTTCACTTTGATAACTTCTTTTGGATCCAAGTATCCTGCTGCTAAAGGCGTTCCCGCTGTAATATCTTGTCCATCTTTGACGATAAGGTCTGATGCAAGTGGAACAAAATATTCTTGTACTTCAACAGGCTTCATCTTCGCATTTTTGATAACAATCTTATATCCCTCATCTGTTGTTTCGATTGATACTTTTCCAGATATCTCAGCAACGGGAGACAAATTTTTTGGCGTTCGCATTTCGAAAAGTTCCTCAACTCGGGGAAGCCCATGGGTCACATCTTGCATGACAGCTCCTGCAACATATCTTGTACGCATAGTTAGCTGTGTGCCCGGCTCTCCAATGGATTGTGCTGCCATAACGCCGACTGGTACGCCCTTGTTGACAACTTTCTTTGTTGAGAAATCCCACCCATAACATTTCTGACACATTCCACTTGATAATTTACAAGTAAATGGTGATCTTACCAAGACTTCTGCAACTGATGAATTTTCAATCTGTTTGGCAATTTCGGGCGTAATGAGCTCGTTTTGATCAATCAAAGTCTTTCTATCCGCTGTTACTTTTTGCTGAGTAAATCGTCCAACTAATCTATCACCAAATGCCGCAGTTCTCTCACCATCGACCCGAAAGACTAAAAGACCATCTGTGCTTCCACATTCTTCTTCACGAATAATAACATCATGAGATACATCAACCAGTCGTCGAGTAAGGTATCCTGCGTTCGCAGTTTTAAGGGCTGAATCAGTAAGTCCTTTTCGAGAGCCTCTTGCCGATGCAACATATTCGAAAATATTAAGACCTTCGCGAAAATTGGATTTAATAGGGAGCTCGACAATTCGACCCATAGGATCCAAGATAAGCCCTCGCATTGCAGAAAGCTGTTTAAGCTGTTCTTTTCCTGCACGAGATCCTTCTGAATTAATAATGGTCTTAAGGACACTTCCTTCGTCCAACGATTCCCATGTTAGATCAGCAATTGCTTCTGTTACTCTTAGCCATACATCATTTTGGAGTCTTTTCTTTTCTTCAATCGTGATAAGCCCCTGCTGATAGTCTTCCTCTATCTTTGCGACTTTCTTTTCTGCGTCTGCTGTCATAGGAACTTTTTCTCCAATCATTTTATTATCAAATACAGACACTGAAAGCCCTGACTGTGTTGAGCCATAAAATCCGAGACTCTTAATCCTATCAATTAAATCTGCAACTTCATCTGCTGTGTAAACAGTAAGAGCACTTGTTACTAATTTCTTGATACCTGACGCCTTGACTGCCTCGTTCATAAATTTCATACCAGGAAGTAATATCTCGTTGAACTTCAATCGTCCAACCGATGTCTCAATAGACTCCAGCTTGCTGCTGTTCATTTGCACTCTCACCGTAATCGGCTCTCTGAGAGTAATTTTCTTCATTGAAAAAGCAAGGAACGCCTCCGTACTGTCAACAAATATCAACGTTTTTTCTTCTTCTCTTCTCTTTGCCTCATCAAGAGATGTCAGGTAGTAAACACCAAGAGCCATTTCTTTGTTAGGAAGTGTAATCGGCGATCCGTCTGCCGGCTTTAGCAAGTTATGTCGAGGCATCATAAGCTCGATTGCTTCTTGCTGTGCTTTCTTAGAAAGTGGAATGTGGACAGCCATTTGGTCGCCGTCAAAGTCCGCATTAAATCCAGTACAGACACAAGGGTGTAATGCAATAGCCGACCCTTCGATAAGTCGTGGAAAGAATGCCTGAATGCCTAACTTGTGCAAGGTTGGAGCACGATTCAAAAGCACTGGATGATTCTTTGTAATCTCTTCGAGAATATCAAAAACTTCAGGTGGTCTTTTTTCAATAAATCGCTTTGCGGACTTAATATTTGGGGCAAAACCCCGCATGATAACTTCTCTCAAAACAAATGGCTTAAACATTTCCAAAGCCATTTCTTTTGGAAGTCCGCATTCGGAGAGCTTAAGGTCTGGTCCAACAACGATAACTGATCGTCCTGAATAGTCAACTCTCTTTCCAAGAAGATTCTGTCTAAATCGTCCTTGTTTTCCCCTCAGCATGTCTGAGAGAGATCGCAAAGGAGATGCAACAACTTGTGCACCGCGCTGAGATGCATCGATGAGTGCATCTACTGATTCCTGAAGCATTCTCTTTTCATTTCGCAAAATGATTTCCGGTGCCCCAAGACTCATAAGATGTTTTAAGCGGTTGTTTCTGTTGATAACTCTTCTATATAAGTCATTAAGATCTGATGTTGCGAATCGTCCTCCTGCTAACTGTACCATAGGTCGAAGATCCGGTGGAATAACTGGCAATGCGGTCAAGATCATAGCCTTTGGATCAATACCAGCTTTCTTCATATTCTCAATAAGTCTGACTCTTTTAATAAGCTTAAGGTATTTTTGCCCACCTGCATCAACAAGCTCTTCTCGAAGCTGAATAATCATTTTATCCAAATCCATTCCTTTCATGAGATCAAGCACAGCCTCTGCGCCTGTCTTCATGTCAAAAAAGACGGGGATATCATATTCCAAAATCTTAAAGTATTCGTCTTCCGATAAAACTGATGAAACTTTAAGGCTTTTTAAGAGATTTGAAAGTGCCGTTGCGATTTCTTCAATCTTCTTTCCCTCTTCTTCAACTCGTTGATTAAGTCGTGCTAGTTTCTGTCTCCTCATGAGTTCCAATTCCTGCCCAATGAGCTTTTTCTGCTCTGTTTTCATCTTACCAGCCTCATCTTGCCTCTCTCCTGAATCTTCGGTTATTTTCTTTTCTTCTACTTCTTTATCCTTCAGGAGCTGTTGCTTACGCGCCTCAATTGTACTATTAAGCGTTGCGAGCGCTTCTTTTTTCTTGTCCTCGTCAATGCTGACAACCAAATGAGATGCATAGTAGATAACTGATTCCAAACTCTTTTGTGAAATATCAAGGAATGTTGCCAATGGACTTGATGCACCTTTAAAGTACCATACGTGAGATACGGGACAACTGAGCATAATATGACCCATTCTTTCTCGCCGCACTCTAGATAACGTCACTTAGACGCCACATTTATCACAGATAATGCCCTTATATCTAATTCTTTTATACTTTCCGCAGTAACATTCCCAGTCTTTGGTTGGACCAAAGATTCGCTCATCAAACAATCCGTCCTTTTCAGGTCGGAGCGTTCGATAGTTAATTGTTTCTGGCTTTGTAACTTCGCCAAATGACGCGCTCAAGATATCCTCTTTTGAGGCAAGCAAGATTTTGAGTGCTTTAAAATCAACTATGGTAATGTCTTTTAATTTTTGTTTTCTATTGTCCATATCTATGCTATTGCCTCCTCTGTAACATTTGATTCTGAGGTTGTATTATCTATTATTTCAGCTGACTCTGCAACCTTCTCGTTGTCTGCTACTACTTCTTCTGCGCCCAATGCTTCTTCCATTTGTGCTACTTCATTTTCAACTTTTTCTGTGTTTGCATTCACAAGAGCTGATGCTGGTGCAAGTGCTTCATCAATTTTTATCTCTGCCTCAACTGGATCAATTTTAAGACCTAATGCTTGCAACTCTTTTACTAAAACCTTAAACGACTCAGGAACTCGAGGGGTAGGAATATCTGTTCCTTTAACAATTGCTTCGAATGCTTTTGTCCGACCAACAACGTCATCTGATTTGTAGGTAAGCATTTCTTGCAATACATGCTGCGCACGATGTGACTCAAGTGCCCACACTTCCATTTCTCCCAGTCTCTGACCTCCCATTTGTGCTTTTCCACCCAATGGCTGTTGAGTAACAAGCGAGTATGGTCCCGTAGATCTTGCATGTGCTTTATCTTCAACCATATGGATAAGTTTCATGACATATTCAATACCGACAACAACTGCGTTCTCATATGCTTCTCCCGTCCGACCATCGTATAGTTTTGACTTTCCATCTTTTGGTAGTCCTGCTTCTTCGAGAAGATCTGTAATATTTTCTTCTGAAATTTTTTCAAATGCTGGCGTTGCAACTTTAATATGTAATTTTCGCGCTGCATACCCTAAGTGCGCTTCCAGAAGTTGACCCAAATTCATACGTGCAAGCACAGAAATTGGAGAAATAATGATATCAACCGGAGTTCCATCTTCTAGATATGGCATATCTGCTGCTGGAAGAATTCGAGAAATAACACCCTTATTGCCATGTCGTCCTGCTAGTTTGTCTCCAACAACAACATGACGGAATTGTGCAACCTCAACCAAGATCTTTCGAATTGTGCCAGGTTCTAATTCGTCACCTTTCTTGCGATCTAAAATTTGAACATTAACGACTGTTCCACGCTCACCATGTGGAATTCGCAGGGATGTGTCCCTGACTTCTCGTGCCTGTTCTCCAAAGATTGCTCGAAGTAACCTTTCTTCTGCTGTTAATTCTGTTTCACCCTTTGGTGCAATTTTACCAACCAAGATATCACCTGGACCAACTTCAGCACCAATAGCAACGATGCCTTCTTCATCCAGATTTGCCAAATCTTCTTCAGACACATTTGGAATATCTCGCGTTGTTTCTTCTGGTCCTAACTTTGTTTCAACAACTGCTGCTTCATATTTCTCGATGTGAATTGAAGACAAGACATCTTCTTTGACAAGTCTTTCTGAAATAACAATAGCATCTTCATAACCCAAACCTTCAAATGATGCATAAGCAATAAGCAAGTTTTGCCCTAAAGCAAGTTCTCCATTTTGGGAAGCTGGGCCATCAATAAGAATATCGCCTTTTTTAACTAACTGTCCTGATTTTGCAACAGTTTTTTGCGTGTATGCAGTGGTGTTTGACGTTCGGTGAAATGTTTGAAGTGTAAATGTTTGCTTTTCATTCTTGCCTTCAATTGTTACTGACCGTGCATCTGCATGACTTATTTTCCCATCAAATGGCGCTTTGACGACTCGACCCATGACCTCTGAAATCTTTCCTTCCATACCTGTTCCAACAATCGGAGACTCTGGAGCAACAAGTGGTACTGCTTGGCATTGCATGTGCGTACCCATGAGAGCTCTATTCGCTTCATCATGTGCAACAAAAGGAATAAGAGACGCACTTGATCCAACCACCTGTTGGGGTAAAACGTCTACAAAAGCAATTTTTTCTTTTTCTACTTCTAAAAACTCTCCCCTATATCGTGCAGGAACACGGTCAGCAACAAGTTCATCATTTTCATTTGTAACACCTGCATGAGTAATATATTGTTTTTGCTCGTCCTCTGCGTCAAGATAAACAATCTCGTCAGTTGCACGAGCAATGGTTTTTTTACCATCTTTTATAACTTCCACTCTTCTGTAGGGAGCCTCTAAAAACCCAAATTCATTTACTCTTGCGTACAGAGAAAGATAGGTAACAAGACCTATATTTGGTCCTTCAGGACTTCTAATAGGACAGACACGAGAGTATTGGGATGCATTAATATCTCTGATAGAAAAAGCTGCGCGCTCTCTTGAAATACCACCCGTGCCCATAACGGTTACACGATTAAGATTGTCAATTTCTGCAAGTGGATTTGTTTGATCAAGAATTGTCGAAAGCTGAGAAGTTCGGAAGAATTCATTGAGTGAGGCCATTATTGGTCGCGCGTTGATAAGATTGCTAATTGTTGAAGGCTGATCTGTTTGCATAAGAGACATTCTTTCTTTAATTGATCTTTCCAAACGAAGGACCCCCACTCGAAATGCCGTTGCAGCAACGAGCTCTCCTACAGATCGAATACGTCTATTTGCCAAAGAATCAATGTCATCTACAACACCATTACCTGCAACAAGTCCCATCATGTAGGCGATAGTTCCAACAACGTCGTTAACCGTCAAAATTCTTTCTTCTGTAGGAGAAAATCCCTGAATATCGGCAAGTTTTTTATTCATCTTGTATCTGCCAACTCCACCCAAATCATATCGTCTATTATTAAAGAAAAGTCCGTTGAGTGACTCACGGACTTTATCAAGAACAACTGGCTCACCAGGATGCATCTTCTTGAAAATCTCAATCATTGCCTCTGCTTCTGAGCCTGTTTCATCTTTTTGAAGTGTATTGTCAATGTATCCTTCTTTATCGGGAACTCCTGTAAATCTACTTCTAATATCGTCATTGCTAGACAAGCCGACTGCTCTTAGGAAGGTTGTCACGGGGAATTTTCGTCGCCTATCGATCTTGACCGTTATTGTTCCATGTCTTGTTGTGGAGAACTCTAACCAACTTCCATGAACAGGTCGGATTTCCGCAGTATACAATGGTTTACCAGTAATTGGGTCGACATTAACCGTAAAAAATACGCCTGGAGAGCGTACCAATTGATTCACGACAGTTCTTTCAATGCCATTAATGACGAATGTTCCTCGTTCCGTCATTTGAGGAATATCTCCAAGAAAAATCTCTTGTGTTTGTTGTTCGTTTGTCTTTTTGTTGATGAGTGAGGCTTCTACGTAAAGTGGCGCATCAAAGGTAACTCCCTTATTCATTGCTTCTTCAGGACTGTAGTTAGACTTACCAAGTCGATAATGTCCGAAAGAAAGTGACCAATTTTTTTCTGTAAAATCTTCAACAGGAGAAATTTCTTGAAGAATTTCACCAATTGCGTGATCGCGGAACCAAATGTATGATTTTTTTTGAATATCCAGAAGGTCTAGTTGAGGTACGATAGAATAGTCCCTTCCCCAATTTTGTCTTATAAGTGTTAAGTCAGTTTTTTTAGGCATTGCTTATTTGTCTAATTTCGAATTATGAGAAAGGCAGCTGTGCACCAAAAAAAAGGAATCAGGCAAATAGCCCTTCCTTTTTCTTATCTAAGGTACATACGTTTATACCATAGAGAAATACACATGTCAAGCAGTCAAAGATTAGCTCATACACTTGGTCATAGTTACATAAAATTGTATATCCTGAGGAAAATCTCACATTGCCTGAGAGATGAAGGAGAGCAATCAAACTAATCAGAGTAGAAATTCTAGATGAATGGTACTTCTGGGAACATCACAAAAATCTTCCTTTTACTGGATGGAATTAGCCTTAAGTCTGAAATATTCACAAATAAAGCTTTTATTGACAATATAGACTGAATGTAATATTTATTTTTTCTCCTTGCAATGTTGTAAAAATTTGTTAATATAGCTTTGTATATGACAACAAAACAGCCAAAAGGTCCTAATTCCGTAGAGAGATGTGGAGATTGTCAGTATTTTGATACTAGAAGAATTGATGGGACACCGTTCAATCCTTCTAGACCAGAACGTGGACGCTGTAGAGCAAAGAACGGTTTAACATATGGAGAAGGAGATCCTGATCGACCATGTGTGCAACCCCCGGGAACCTTTAAACGAAGAACGTTCGCACAATAGGTTAACATCATATCTACTCGTATTCAGTTTCGAAAAAACTGAGGATTCTCAAGCCAATGCAAGATATACACTGAGTAAATCACGCATTAATGCTTCGTGAACTTTCCATCTTGATAATCAAATATGGTAATTGATGCGTTATCAAAATGATATTGTAAGCTCATCTCACGTGGTAATTTTTCCAGAATTGGCACAAGAGCACGAAGCGACCCCTCGTGAGTTATAATAGCTACACACATATAATTTTCTTGTACAATTGATGAAATAACACCCTGCATCCTGCGCTCCATCTGTTGCCATGATTCGCCTTCTGGCGGAACAAAAGTATATCTTTCATCAAGCGACATATTGCAAAGCGATTGCTCCACTTCTTTCCATGACTTCTCCTCCCACTCCCCAAAGTTGCGCTCGCCTAACTCATCTACTATCTGTACTTTTTGTTGTCCCAAACCTTTTGCAATAATTTCTGCTGTTTCAAGTGCTCTTATTTCCGGAGACGTGAATATTTTTCCTACATGATTTTCCAAACAACTAGAAGTTAATTGCTCAGCTTGCCTCCTACCTCTTTCGTTGAGTTTTTCGCCTGATCCTTTTTTATGAAGAAGTCCCACTACATTGGCTGTCGTTTCTCCGTGACGAATGAGTAAAAGTCTTTGCTTCATATAGTAGTTTTTATTTCGCTGCTTTATCTTATTTATTAATCGAGAGTCTTTTCTAAAAGCAAACTGTCAGGAATAAATCCAATACGTTTGTAGAATCTAATTCCCCCCTCATTGATCGCATAGGCAGTGACTGTAACTCGCTCCATTCCTAAATGTTTACCCCAATCAAAGAGTTTTTGCGCCAACTGCTCACCGATTCTTTTCCCTCTATAAGAGACTGTCACAATTAAGTTTTCCATTTCAAGGCGCCTAACTGGTCTCCATGATAAAACTTCCATAATATTCCCCGTGACATACCCAATTACTGCTCCATCAAACTCTGCAACAAAGCAAATTCCCTCCGTACCTGTTATTCTCTTCGTGAAATACGATTCACCCTCTTTTTGATATGTCCACTGGCTATTTAATAGTGGGTCACTGGGCATATCTGATAAAAAAAGCTCTTGTGATAACTTTTGAACAGCTTGAAAATCCCCTAACGTTGCTTTTCTGATAGGAATATTCATACAAAATCATTGTAGCAGAATATAATTTTCATTTTGCTTCGTGATATAATCATATATAGATGAACGCCAAAGAAATTATTGATATTTATCTCTCCTTTTTTGAAAAGCGCAGGCATAAAAAAATTGCCGGATCACCGCTTGTACCAGACAATGATCCAACAACGCTTTTTACCTCAAGCGGCATGCAGCCACTCATTGCATATCTGCTCGGAGAACCTCATCCTGAAGGCAATCGTTTAGTCGATGTACAAAACTCGTTTCGCGCAGTAGACATTGATGAGGTCGGCGACAATCGACATACCACATTCTTCCGTATGCTTGGAAACTGGAGCCTTGGAGATTATTTCAAAACTGAACAACTTACTTGGATATGGGAATTATACACAAATGAACTAGGGATTAATCCCAAGAGATTATATGTCAGTATTTTTCGAGGTAACGAGACTATAGAAAAAGATGAAACTGCAATCGCTATCTGGAAAGAGATACTCACAAAAGAAGGATTGAATCCAAATGAAAGAATCTTTGAGTACGGTGTTGAGAAGAACTGGTGGAGTCGATCCGGTCCTCCGGATAAGATGCCGCCAGGCGAACCAGGGGGACCGGATAGTGAAATTTTCTATGATTTTGGAGAGGACTTAAAACTCCATGAACAAAGTCCTTGGAAAAATGAAAAGTGTCATCCAAATTGTGACTGTGGTAGGTATTGGGAAATTGGTAACAATGTTTTTATGCAATATATTAAGCAATCAGACAAAACATTTAAAGAACTTCCAAAAAGAAATGTTGATTTTGGCGGAGGACTTGAGAGACTTATCGGAGCAACAGAGAACAATGCCGATATGTTTTTAACTTCTTTATTTAAGCCCACTATCGATGCTATCGAAAAACAAACAGATAAAGCATATAAAGATCATAGAAAAAATATGCAAATTATCGCAGACCATTTAGGAGGAAGTCTTTTTATTGCAGCAAGTGGTATAAAGCCAGCAAATAAAGATCAGGGATATATTTTACGACGACTTATTAGACGAAGCCTAGACAGTCTCTTTATTTTGAACAAAAAAGCGGATATCGCACCGATTCTTGAGACAATCGTTGGTCAATACAAGGATACCGATTCTGTTTTAGTTGAAAAATTTGAAGAAATAAAATACGTTATTTTAGAAGAACAGCAAAAATACGAAAGAACACGAGGTGAAGCAAAGAAATTTATTCAGAAAAAATATAAAACCGGTGATGAGCTTATGGGTGCTACCGAGATTTCGGCTCACGATGCTTTCCTTCTCTATACAACACATGGACTTTCCCCAACCCAAATTAAAAGTCTAGGATATACGTTTAGCGAACAAGACTTTGCGCAAAAAATGGAAGAGCATCAAAGCCTCTCTCGCACTGCCAGTGCTGGCAAATTTAAAGGTGGACTCGCAGATACACAGGAGCTTACTATTAAGGGCCATACAGCAACGCATTTATTACAACAAGCATTACGGGATTTGCTTGGAAAAGAAGTGCATCAGACAGGATCAAATATAACTGTTGAACGACTCAGATTTGATTTTAGCTATGATAAAAAATTAACAGATGATCAAATAAGAGGAGCTGAACAAATAGTACGACAAAAATTATCCGACGATCTTCCTGTTCACTTTGAGATGCTGCCTCGGGAGAAAGCAAAAGAAATAGGTGCAATCGGATTATTTGACAAAAAATATCAAGATACGGTAAAGGTTTACATTATTGGTGGATCAGGGAAAGAGGGAGATTACAACGCTTATTCTAAGGAGCTATGTGGTGGACCACATGTTGCGCATACAAGTGAGATAAAAAAATTTACCATTACCAAACAGGAATCACTGGGAAAAGGACAACAACGTATCTACGCTGTGGTGCAGTAAGTTTACTTTACGGAAGTCGTACGTCGCGAAATATCTGCTGTTATATGCGAGTATCTTCCATAAGCATCAACCTCGCCTGCTGGTTCTTGATTTCTCACTCGTAATCCAAAAGCTCTTGCCATACGTAGAGAGCATCATAACACTGGGTCATTAATTTTGCAACTGAGAATGCAACATGCTATGCTCAAAGAGGTATGAAACTGCCATTCTTATCATTTCTTCAGAAAAAAGTTCCGACAGAGTACTTTCTCGCATTGCTACTTCGTGAAGAAGCAATTCACGCTGTTGTCTTTGAGCAAGTAAATGGACATATTCAAGTCGTAGGTCAGGGGAAATCACTCCTCACTTCCTCTATTGAGTCTATCTCAGATGACGATCTTCTCGATAGCGCTGATAAAGCAATCAGTTTTGCCGAAGAATCATTGCCGGACGATATCCAAACACATAAGACCGTTTTTGGTGTCAAAGAAACATGGGTAAGCGATATGCATATCACCAAGAATTATTTAGAGAAATTAAAGAAAGTTGCACAACAGCTTGATCTTATACCCATTGGTTTTTTAGTATTTCCTGAAGCGATTGCACACCTGCTGCAAAAAGAGGAAGGCGCTCCCGTCTCAGCAATTCTTATTGATGCGGGAGAAAAACAAATTACCATGACTCTTATTCGAGCAGGAAGGATTGTTGAGACAAAAGAGATTCCTGTTCAGGAAGATTTGATAATAACAGTAGAGAATGGCCTGAAGGAATTTGAAAATGTCGAAATTTTTCCATCACGTCTGATTCTCTTTGATAAGGGAGATAGCAGTGTTGAAGGAAAATTTCTCTCTCATCACTGGAGCAAATCACTTCCTTTTTTGCATGTCCCACAAGTAACAACGCTTGCATCCGACTTTGACACTCGTGCCATTCTCTTTGGCACAGCAACCCAGATGGGTTTTGATGCAATTGACTTGATTAAAAGTGCCCCTATGAAAAAACAGACATTTTTTGAGGAGACAACTCAGTATGAAGAACAACATGACAGAGAATCAAGGGAAAGACCTATTATAGCAAGAGAAGGTATACAAGGAGAACAAGAAGAAAATGCTGTCGAAACTCAACAAAATAAAATAATAATAAATGAAAATACGCATGGCGTCACTGAAAAAGACAGGACTGAATATTTCGGATTTGTGAAAAATGCAGACGTGAACACGACTTTGACACACCTTCACAGTACGCCGCTTCCGGAAGAGATAATTGATGAAGTTACTGCAGAAATACCCGAAGTTGAGAGAGAAAGAGAAGAAGTTGGAGATGCAGCATATGGATTTGGTGTATCGGGATCTTTTTTTGTTGAGGGTGGGAAAAAGATATTCACGATGGCAAAAAGAAGCTTGCCAAAAGGCATATCATTTAACAAAGTGAATCTATTTATAAAAAATGTGCATGAGCGATTGCCCGTCGGTGGCGGACTATTATTTATAATTCCACTTGTAGTCATTCTCTTTCTTGCCATATGCGCATGGTATATTTTTGGTTTACACGCAAAAGTAACATTGGTTCTTTCGCCAAAAGTTATAACACAGGATCAATCAGTCACCTTTAGTACCGCTGGACAGACAGATCCAAGCACAAATACAATCGCTGCTCAAGCAGTGTCGGTTACCGAAGAAGGAAAAGTATCAGGTAGTGCAACGGGAAATAAGGATATTGGTACTCCCGCAAAAGGCACTGTAACTATTTTTAATAGTGACAATATGCCCCACACACTGGATTCCGGAACGATAATCACCTCAAGCAATGGACTGTCTTTTACGCTTGACCAAAGCGTCACTGTGGCATCAGGGTCATCAGACCCGACTAACTTGAGTGCCGGTACAGCTGATGTTGCAGTAACAGCAAGTGCTATCGGTACGGATTCCAATCTACCCTCAGAGACAAAATTTACCATCAGTGGTACTGCAGTTTTGGCAGCAAAAAATAGCAATGCATTTTCAGGAGGGACCAAAAAATCTATTGTTATAGTAACACAGAAAGACTTGGATAACCTCGTTACACAATTAACCAATAACCTTATGGACAAAGCAAAAGCAGACCTGGCAAGTAAAATTGATAACAATAATGTTATCTTACCTGAATTCACCAAAACTACCGCAACGATCAAAAATTTTGATAAAACAGTAGGCGACCAAGCAAGTAGTATTAATCTTGATGGAACAATTTCCTACGAGACCGTTGCCTATACGAAATCCGATATTAGTGCATTTGCAAAAGCAGCACTACGAGGGAAGTTACCATCCAATCTTATCCTCTCACCAGACGGGATAACCTACAGCGTAAAAGACCTATCAATAAAAAATGGCAATGCTAACGCAACGCTTACTATGAACGCTTCTCTTATTCCCTTTCTTGATCTCAAAAGTTTGCAAAACAGTATTGCCGGCAAACCGTTTAGCGATGCCCGAAGCGTGCTTTCTTCAGTCCAACAATTCTCTGATAGCACATTTACACTTTCCCCCAATTTTTTCTTCTTACCAAACGTACTCCCACGATTGGGTAACAATATTACAATTACGGTGACTACGCATGAATAGATATGTCTACCAACGCCCTCAAAAAAGGGTTAATCCTCTCATTCTTGTGAGAGCATTTGGTGTTTTTCTCTTCATGATTGGCATGAGTACGGTTGTCTACATCTTCAGTCCGCTTATCATCTGGCAACTTACCCTTGCTCCTGCATTTGCCGATCAGGCAATCACGATCCCCATTCCTCAAAGAGGACTCTTGACGCCTATTGCCATAAAAAATCTTCTTACCACCGGATTACAAAGTGTTACTGGTGTTGATTACACTAATGCATCCAACTGGTTTCCTGGATACACTCCCCAAAAGGGAGCTCCCCGGGTTTCATTGTACTTCCTAAGCATTCCACGTCTTGCCATTGTTAATGCATTTGTTTCAACAACAGATACCAACTTAGCAAATCATCTCGTTAGTCTTTCCGGAACAGCTGTTCCTCCAGAAAAAGGGAATACTGTCATCTTTGGTCACTCAACTCTCCCACAACTTTTTAATCCAAAAGATTATAAAACAATCTTTGCCAACGCTTACAAAATACAGATTGGCGATGTAATTAATGTTACTGTTAATGGCGTTGCGTATTCATATAAAGTATTCTCTCTTACTGTTGTTGATCCCGAAGATACGTCTGTGTTGTCACAGCAATACGACGACAGTTACCTAACGCTCATTACCTGTACCCCACCAGGTACCATTTGGAAACGGCTAGTCATTAAGTCACGATTACAAAAGTTACAATGAATGTAGATAAGCGCTCTCTTGCACTAGATGCAATCAGAAAAAAATTAGTTGGGAAAAGCCTTACGTACAAAGAGGTGTATGCAGTTATGGATGAAATTGCACATAACAGATTGGGAGATATTCTCACTACCTATTTTGCTGCATCAGGATACGCAAAGGGATTCTCTGACGAAGAGCTTTATTTTCTAACAAGAGCCATGGTCGAGACAGGAGAAAAAATTTCCTGGCATGAGAAGATTGTTGCAGACAAACACTCTATCGGTGGCGTACCCGGAACACGAACAACAATGATTGTCGTCCCTATTGTTGCATCAGCAGGATTTCTTATCCCCAAATCATCATCAAGGGCTATCACAACGCCCGATGGTACAGCAGACGATATGGAAGTATTGTCAAACGTAGAGTTCACAAAGAAAGAAATTGAGGAGATTGTCAAAAAAACTAATGGCTGCATTGTATGGGGAGGAAGCTTTCATATCGCGCCAGCTGATGATGTAATGATTCACGTCGAGTCGCCTCTCCTTTTTGAGAGTTACGATAAAATCATTGTCAGCATTATGGCAAAGAAGATTGCATTTGGTAGCAATCATGTTGTTATTGATATGCCATACGGAAAAACAGTGAAGGTTCACACCCACGAAGATGCAGAAAATTTACGGACAAAATTTCTTTCTGTTGCGGAAAAATTTGACATAAAGATGCGTGTTGTTATCCACGAAACGGAAGAGCCGGAGGGACGTGGCATTGGACCCGTACTGGAGACCCGCGATGCACTTAAGGTACTTGAGCAAATAGAAGACAGACCCTTAGACTTAGAAAAACGTGCTCTTATCCTGGCAGGTAATCTGCTTGATCTGTGTCTCGAAGACGCAACAGAAACAGTCAAAAAACACGTAACCGAACAGTATGGAGATGGTTACATGTGGGCAAAGACATTATTGGCAGATGGACAAGCACTGACAAAAATGAAGGAGATCATTATTGCGCAAAAAGGAAACCCACATGTAACCAGTTCACATTTAGATGTCAAGCTTGGTAAGCATGTTCGTAAAGTACTGGCAACACATACTGATCGAGTCCATGCAATCAATAGCCATAATCTTACGAAAATTACAAAAATCTTAGGTGCACCCATGCAAAAAGGGGCAGGCATTTATCTGAACATCAAAGTTAATGAACGATTTGAAAAGGGACAAACACTCTTCACAATGTATAGTGAATCCCTGTATAATCTCAAAGAAGCACTTGCATCTCTTATCCAATTTCCCATTATGAAAGTGTAGTAATTTTGTATGAAGCGATTTTTCCGTTCGATTATACTTCTGTTTTTTATTTTTGCAGCCGCAATTATACTATGGTGGACCAATGGAATAAGTGCTGCAAGTAGCAGCGATACCAAGAGACAACCATTTACTATTGTACAAGGAGAAGGAACCCGCCAAGTTGGATATGCACTCAAAGATGCAGGACTTATCCGCGATCCCTGGGTTTTTTTCTTCTTAGTCAAGCTTGCCGGATTTGAAGGAAGAATTCAGGCGGGAGATTTTCAACTTGCTCCCAATCAAACACCTCAGACAATTCTTAGTGAATTAACGAAAGGAACACAGGATATATGGATTACTATTCCAGAAGGACTTCGTGCTGCAGAAATTGCAACAATTCTTAAGACCAAACTCCCATCATATGATTCGTCGTGGGCTGCAAAACTTCAGACACAAGAAGGCTACCTTTTTCCCGATACGTATTCCTTCCCCAAGGACATAACCGTTGATCAGATTATTACCACTATGGAAGACAATTTCCAGAAAAAATATGCAGAGGCAAAAGCTCACCAAACAAATTCACTGAGCAAAAATGATGTGGTTATTCTTGCATCTATTGTCCAGCGAGAAGCAATTACCCCGCATGATATGCGATACGTAGCATCAACACTGGAAAATCGACTCAATATTGGCATGGCATTGGGAAGTGACGTTACAACAGAATATGCACTTGGATATCAGACAGATACAAAGACCTGGTGGAAACAAAACCTTACAGTTGATGATCTGGCAATTGACAATCCCTACAATACGAGAAAATATGCAGGACTTCCTCCAACCCCTATTTCCAATCCTGGCCTTGTAGCAATGGAAGCTGTAGTCAACCCACCTCCGTCTGATTATTTGTACTACATATCAGATAGCAAGGGTGTCCTCCACTTTGCAAAGACATTAGCGGGTCACAATGCTAACATTCAGAAATATGGAGAATGAAAAGCATCCTGGTTTCATATAAAAGTTATAGACAGTTATAGACAGAAGGCATCTGTATAAAACCCCTGTTACATAAAGAGGATAATAAACCTAGCTAACAAGCTTCTTTGAGGAACCCTTGAAGAATCGTTTAACACGAGCAACAGCTTTATGAGACTTTATTTCTCCTGCTGCGTTCTCTTCTTCAACAACTTTTGACTTTTCTTCTTTTGGCTCTTCCTCATTTGCCTCTTCAACTCCCATCATGTATTCTTCATCCTCATCGTCCGGCATTTCTAGAAGTTCTGACAGTTGCGTATTTTCCTCTACCTGCTCTAGCAGCATCTGCAGTACTTTTCGCCCTTTAGTAGTACCAAACAAGAAGACAAGTCCTGCACCAATAAGAAGCCCGAGGATTAGTCCGTTAAAAAATCCGCTCCCATGATGATGCCTATCGTTTTCCATATTATTCATCCCTTTTTGATTTTTTTTTGGAAAGAAATGATGCAAGAATCGACCCAAGCTTTACACTAGACATAATAGTAGCAAGAGATTCCACGGGACGAGAGATTGCCTCAGTTATTGACTCTGCATCATTGAGAACTTTATTTGCCTTGGAAAGTGTATTTCGTAATTCCTTGAGAATGAAAAAAACCTGAACCCCCAGAATAACAAAAAGAAGAGTCAACACGACGACAACGCTATACAGGAGAATTTGAGCAGTATCCATATATGTAGAATAGCCTAGTAAAACAAGAATGTCAACTCACTCACTCACTCAGTAGATGACTGCTAGTATAAATTAACAGCCTCAAACACCGATTCCTTCAGCACAGCTCTTAAGGAAAATGGCTTCTTCCTTAAGGTTTCTTTCCTAAGATCTAGCAAAAAGAGAAAGTCCCCTTCAGAAATCCTTTACATGAAATGCCAAAGCCGAAGGACAAAAAATAGAAGACTTACGAGAAGAATTAGTTGATAGTGCGTGACGATGTGACAAAAAACTAATTAAATTCACAAGGTATTTATTGTCCAACCGTAATGGTCACATGTCTCTCAAGTGTTGTAACTTTTCCAAAACTATTGACTGCTTTAATAGTAAGAATCACATTCCCCGGAAAGACAGGTATTTCTTTCGTAAATTTTCCGCTTGCATCAACAAATGTTGGCAAATTATTCACCGTCACAACAGTGTTTGTATCTGTGTTGCCGCTGACCAGCACGTTTTGTAAAGGAATTAGTGCTTTTTCCTGGGGAGTTGAGACTTGGAGCATGGGAGGGAAAAATGCAGCACGGTATTGATAAAAAAGATAACAGAAGAGTGCGAGAACAACAATGCCAAGAAGCCAGACCATTCGATTGAGTGAAAAGCGCTTGAGGGAGATCGTCTCTTTTCCAACAAAACCTTCCGGAATAAGTCCCTGGTATTCATTTGAATCATATTCACGTCTAAAAAGAGCCAACAACTCATTTTCGGAAAGTCCTAAAAATGTAATATAGTTTTTGACAAATCCGTGAGCATAATTTGGACCAGGCAATTGCTCATACCTTCCCTCTTCGATTGCAATAATAAACTGCTGCCGGATTTTTGTCGCTTTGGCAACTTGCTCAATAGACACGTTTTGTCTTTTCCGTTCTTCTTTTAGCCTTTCACCAATCTTAATCATATGTATGAATAATACACGCAATCTGAGAATAAGAGGAGCCGATGTGCAGGTGGCTCAAAATTGGTTTTATCTTTTGATTTTTTTGCCTCTTGCCAATTTTTACTCAGTGAGGCGAATACGTATTCTCTTTTCCTAGGTCTGATCAATATCGCCTTGGGTGAACATAGACACCGGACTTACCACTTACTCCCCATGTACTTGTGCTAATATTTCGTCTGCATTTTTTGCAATAACATCTCGTGGCTTGCTTCCTTCTGCCGGGCCAATAATCCCATGCTCTTCTAACTGATCAAGAATTTTCGCTGCACGGGAATACCCAACGGATAATTTTCGTTGTAAAAGTGAAGCAGAGGCTTTGTCATACTGACACACAACCCGCACTGCATCGTCAAAAAGATTATCCATTCCTTCTGATACGCCTATCCCTTTCCCTTTTACTGTCACCTGCTGTGAGGTTACCTCTTCTGTATAGTTCACAACAGGTGCCTTTTCTTTCAAGAAAGCAACTAATCTCTGTGACTCTTTTTCTGACACGTATGCACCTTGAACACGTCGAGGCTTCGCTGCATCAGGCGGTATGTATAGCATGTCTCCCCTACCAAGCAATTTTTCTGCACCTGGTCCATCCAGGATGACGCGCGAGTCAATGAGAGAGGATACATTGAATGCAATTCGTGCTGGAATATTTGCTTTAATAAGACCAGTAATAACATCCACAGACGGGCGCTGTGTCGCAATAACCAAGTGAATACCTGTTGCGCGAGCCATCTGCGCCAAGCGGGCAATTGCATCTTCCACCTCAACTGGTGCAAAGATCATAAGATCTGCCAATTCGTCGACAATAATGACTATATAGGGAAGCGCCTGGAACCCTGACAACTCGTTATACGAATCAATATTTCTCACACCTCTTTCAGCAAATAATTTATATCTCCTGTCCATTTCTCCCATTGCCCATTTGAGCGCTGAGAGAATTTTTTCCTGCTCAACGATAACCGGCGTCAAAAGATGAGGAATACCATTGTATCCGGTCATCTCTACACGCTTTGGATCTACCATAATGAATTTTACCTCAGAAGGACTTGCCCGGAAGAGAATCGATGCAATAAATGCATTAAGGGCAATAGATTTCCCCGATCCTGTTGTTCCGGCAATCAGTAAATGTGGCATTTTTGCAATATCCGCAACAACGGGATTCCCTGAAACGTCAAGACCCAGAGCAACGGTCAATTTTGATTTTGATTTTTGCATTACTGCAGATGAAAGCATGGTACGCAGTCCAACAACTTCCAATGATCTATTTGGAATCTCTATACCCACTAAATTTCGCCCTGGAATAGGTGCTTCTATACGAATTTGTCCACTTGGCGCTTCGGTCGCAAGTGCTAAATCGTTGGCAAGAGAGGTAATCTTTGAAACTTTTGTTCCAAGCGCAATTTCTAGCGCATACTGCGTAACGGCAGGTCCAAGGTTTACTTCAGCAACACGCGCAGCAATACCAAAAGACTCTAATGTTTTTTCAATAACTTGTGCTGTACGTTTCACATCTCCTCTTTCTGCTTTTGCACCAGATGAATCAGAAAGCAAATCCATTTGCGGATATTCCCACATGCCTCCCTCTAATACATTAGTGACCAATTTATCAGAAATAAGCTCTGGCTCTTTTCTCTTTACGAGGAGTTGCTTGTCTTCATCCATTTTTGATGAAGGAAAAATGGGTAATTTCTTATTATCCGTATCTGCTATTCCGAGCTGTTTAATTGTCATTTGTTTATCTTTTGAGAGAGAACGTTTACTTTTAAATACTGATGATGGAACAAATCGAGGAATAGATTGCAAAACTGCAACAGATCCCTGAAGCAATTCGTCAAGTGATGTATCAAAGAAAACAACCAATCCAACAAAAATACCAGCAAGGAAAATAAGATCTGCACCAACTCTTCCCAAGATGTCTGACAAAATTTGAAACATATGTCGCCCAGCAGATCCTGTCTGAAAAATTCCCAGTGCGGCAAAAAAGATCAACGCATACCCTATCGCAACGTGCGGGCGAGACAGAAAAAATTTGAATCGAAAAAAAAGAAAGGCAACAAAAATAAAAACAAGAGGAAAGAAGTATTGGAATTGTCCGAAGTTAGTTTGGAGGAAATCCTGTAATGAAATCATTGCCTGACCTTGTTTGGAAAATGATAAAAACTGTAAGATACCAACAACAAAAAGACACAACGCAAATAGCGTATAAATTGTTTCCTTTTTGAGTTTAACTCGGCGACGTCTTCCACCGCCACCCCCACGACGCTTTGGCATAGTATCTATTATAGAGAATGCTCCCAGCTTTGCAAGCAAAAAAGTGAATTGTGCATAATGTAAAAATGAAACACTATCCAGAGCCGGTCGCAGGACCACTTGTTCTTAATGAGATTACTTTTTGGCAGAATCTCAGCCACTACGAAGAAGAACTGGATACCCTGCTTACTAAGGATTTCCAAATCCTTCCATTAGTTGCAAATTTGAGTTAGTAGAGTATAGTAAAGCTACACTAGTAATATAAAATGGGCGAACAGATATCCATACACCCACAAAAAATCCCTTTCATGAGAAGGGTTGAAGCAGTTATTACCACAATTAATGATTATCCATTCGATTACAATAGTCCTCCATTCTGGGCTGTTGCACATGCACTTGGAAATGCAGAAAGGATTAAGCGGGAAAGGCGAGAAAGATATATACCCGATGAACGATCCCACGTTCGTCAATTCTTCGAGCCACGATTATTTCATGTAATTGCTGAGGCATGGAAATCCGGTCAAGCAGCCAGGATAACAAGAAAATTTTCTGACCCAATGGAGGCAGGCGAGAGAGAAGAGAAAATATAGAATTAAACCTCTATCATAACTGGCAAAACAAGTGGGCGCTTACGATATTTTCGAAAAAGTTGTTGCTCAATTTCCTTTCCAATCATGCGCCGCATGTAAACAAAATTTGCTATTGGTCCTTTTTTCCCAGAAAACATCCTCTCTAATTCGTGCTTTGCAACCTGATTGATAATCTCTGTATCTTTTTCTGAAAAACCTCTGGCAATGATGGTTGGCTTTTCTGCAAGTGAGCTTGTTGGAGCATCAATTTCTGCAATCACGACTACTACCCCATCTTGTGACAACTTCTGTCTGTCTCTAAGCACATAACTCTCCACTGCTTCTCCACTTATTTCGTCGACATATACTTTTTTGCTCGGAACTTTCATACCAAATCGTGCACTGTCTTTTGTAAAAATAATTTCTTGCCCATCTTCTGGCAAAAAGACGTTTTCTTTTCCAAATCCATTTTTTCCGACCAGTTTTTTGTATGCAATCATGTGCTTGTAGTTTCCCCCGATTGGTAAGAATTTTTTTGGTTTTACAAGCTGCATGAGATACGAAATCTCATCTTGTGACCCATGTCCTGATACATGTACGTGGGCAATATCCGAATATAACACGCCCGACCCAATTTTAAGTAGTGCATCGATAAGACTATTGACCATAATTTCATTTCCTGGAATTGCATCAGATGAGAAAATAACCGTATCAGATGGAGAAAGTCGAATATCTTTATGCTCATTATTTGCAATACGGGTCAGCGCAGAATTTTCCTGTCCTTGACTCCCCGCCACAAAAAGGACCAATTGGCTCCCCTTATATTGCTTTACCTGATCCATACGGATTTCCATTCCTTTTGGAAGCTGTATCAGTCCCATTTGTTTGGCAACATCAACCGTATTTACAAGCGACCGCCCAACAAAACAGACATGTCTTCCTAATTTTTCTGCTGCTGCAAGCACTTGATTAAGACGATTAATATTTGATGAGTACGTCGTGACAACAAATTTCCCCTGTGTTTTTTGCATCTCTGTAAGAAAAAAATCTGTCAATGTCGCTTCAGATTGCGTTGCTCCTTCCCTTTCTGACCCCAAACAATCTGATAAAAGACACATGACGCCACTCTGTGCAAGTCTTTCTATTTTTTGTATATCTGTCTTTTTTCCGTCATAAGGGGTTGGATCAATTTTAAAATCACTCCCATGGTAAAAATTTCCAACTGGCGTGCGGATAAAAATATGTGAAGTATCTGGAACGGAATGAGTTATGCGAATAAACTGCGCAGAAAAAGAACCAAGACGCAATTCGTTATCCGATTCCAATGAAACAGGATCTACTTTTTTCTGTATCCCAAACTCCTGCAATTTCCTTGTTGCTAAATTCGCAGCCAAAGGGGGCGCATAGATAGGAAATTCAGGAAGCTGTGGCAAGATAAAAGGAAGAGCACCCATATGATCTTCATGTCCGTGAGTAATGAGCATTCCAACAATCCTCTTTCCTTTTTTTAGTGCATCAAGAAGGTATGTAATATCCGGCATCAGAAGATCCACGCCAAGCATGGTTTCGTCTGCAAATCCCAACCCACAATCAACAATCAGTATTTGATCTTGATACTGGTAGATATACATATTGCGCGTAACGTCTCCCACTCCGCCTAAGGGGATGAGAGAAACATGATTTTGTTTTATGATTTTATCATCCATATGGTAAGTATGTACTGTTTATTGCAGGCAATCAAGAAGAAAATCTCTATTTGACTATCTCAAATTTTTGAGTAATTACGAAGATTTATCTACCGTAGTCTCGTTTTGGACCTCTTGTATATCCACCTGGTTTCTGCTGTCTCTTTTCACGTTCAAATTGCATTGCAAGTGGATGTTTTGGCCTTTCTATTGCCTGGAAATCTCTCTGACCTCCCACTGGCTGGAATGGTCTCACGGGTCTCTCTGCTCTTTCTTCCCGTGGTCCTCTTTGTCCTCCGCCTGCATTTCCCGTATCCGTTGATGGGTCTCTCATCGTTAAGTTGTATCGACCCTGATCATCAACTTCTGACACCCATACAGTCACATGGTCTCCAATATTGACAACTTCTGTTGGATTTTGGACGAAGTGATCAGTCATTTTGGATACATGTACCATGCCTTCTTTACCTGGCAAGAATTCAACAAATGCACCAAAGGGTAAAATTCGTTTTACTTCTGCATCTTCAAATTTTTCTCCAACTCCCACTTCTCGTGTCATACCGCCAATCCACGCCGCTGCTTTCTGGACACTCTCTTCTGTCTCGCCAGAAATACTAACTGAGCCATCATCTTCAACATCTACTGTTGCTCCTGTTGTTGCCATAATATTCTTAATCACTTTCCCACCTGGTCCAATGAGCTCACCAATCTTCATGACAGGAATCTTCAACATAATAATCTTTGGTGCCAATACAGATACTTCGCGTCTAGGCTCTGGTATGGCTTTAAGCATCACATCTAAAAGATAGAGCCGTGCTGTTTTGGCTCTTTCAAAGACTTCTTTAATTTGTTCAACTGTTAATCCTGCATCTTTCACATCAAGCTGTATTGCTGTAATCCCTGCTGTTGAACCCGCAACTTTAAAGTCCATGTCCCCGGAGAAATCTTCAAGCCCTAATATATCTGTTAGCAACACATATTTGTCTCCATCCTGAACTCTTCCCATTGCAATGCCAGCAATTGGTGCCAAGATTGGGACCCCTGCTGTCATAAGTGCTAAGGTCGAACCGCAGGTAGATGCCATTGATGTTGATCCGTTTGATGCTAATACTTCTGAATTAACCTGAATTGTATAGGGGAATATTTCCTGACTTGGAATAACACCTAGCAATGCCCGTTCCCCCAATGCTCCGTGCCCAATTTCACGCCTTGAAAGAAATCCAACTCTTCCTGTTTCACCAACAGAATATGGCGGAAATGAATAATGGTGAATGTATCTTTTTTTCTCTTCTCCTTCTGGAGATTCCAAAAGCTGTTCCATTCGACCTGCACCCAACGTAACAATACTTAGTGCCTGAGTGTCGCCTCTCTGGAAAAGTCCTGACCCATGGACACGTGGCAAAATATCAATTTCTGCACTAATTGGGCGTATTTCATCAATTTTTCGTCCGTCTGGTCTACTACCTTTTTCCAAGATATTTGCCCGGATAATTTTGAAGAAGACCTTCTCGACTGCTTTCGCAATTGTTTTCTTATCAATTTTTGAATCAGCATTTTCCACATGCTCGTCGGCAAAAATTTTTTCTACAAGAAGTTCTTGATCCGCACTACTTCCTTCATTTTGTGCACGAAGGATAACTAAATTTTCGATATCTTTTTTATATGTTTTTTCTATCTTTGCAACAACATCCAAAAGCAAAGTATCAGGACTCACGGTAATTTTTTCTTTTCCTGCTTCCTTGGCGAACTTTTCAATAAAATCAATTAATTTTGCTGTTTCGCTGTGTGCTTTTTCGATTGCACCAAGAGTAATATCTTCAGGAACCTGGAGCCCTCCTGCTTCAAGCATGAGTGTCTTTACCTTACTCTGTGTTGCTACTAAATCTAGTTCTGACTGTGCAAGAACTTCGCCGCCTGGATTTAGAAGATATTCTCCGTTTTTATATCCCATACGGATTGCGCCAATTGGCCCTTTCCAAGGAATAGGCGACATTGCCAACGCTGCAGAGACAGCAATAATAGCTAATACATCTGCTTCATTCTCGCCGTCAACGGATAAAACTGTTACCACAACCTGAACATCATTTTTATATTCTTTGGGGAAAAGAGGACGGATGGACCTATCAATAAGTCGTCCTGTTAAAACTGCTTCGTCCGTTGGTCTTCCTTGTCTCTTGACCCATCTACTTCCCTTGATTCTCCCTCCTGCATAAAGTCTTTCAATATACTCAACAGACAATGGGAAATAGTCAAGTGTTGTTTCTTTTCGAGAAGCAACGACTGTTGCCAAGACCATAGTATCGCCAAGTCGTGCAAAGACTGCTGCTGTTGCAAGTTTCGCCAATTTACCCCTTTCAAGAGTTAAGGTTTTCCGAGCAAATTCAAATG
>VFSW01002833.1_pt1 | contig 26110 bp, 16 predicted proteins | sample 5358111 | NCBI WGS metagenome assembly VFSW01 (sample SAMN11554181, study PRJNA540505) | mine drainage metagenome | isolation source: sediment from site ElyBrook_90M | place: USA: Ely Copper Mine, Vershire, VT | collected 2017 | reverse complement strand
CGGTGGTAGACGGCCACCTGGTATTCGAGGCGCGGCCGCTTCATCCGATCTGCCAGATCCGTGCCGGCGTCGCCGAATGCGGCTTCGAGCAACGCCCGGGCCTGCTCGATGGACTCGAACGTCCACCAGCAGTGGATGACGCGGACCCGGAAGCCCGACCCGAGGAACGGCCCGCGACGCTGGCTCCACTCCACCTGGCGGGCGCGCAGGGCCGGCCGCAGGTTCCAGACGTCGTCGCGGCCGTAGTCGTGGATCAGGAGCAGGCGGCCGGTGGGTCGCAGGAGTCGTTCCGCGGCGGCGACGAAGTCCGATCCGGGCACGGCCAGCTCGGACCAGAAGGCCACCACGCAGTCGGCCTGGCCGGCCGGCAGCAGGGCCATGCGATCGAGCGCTTCCGACTCGTCGCAGCCGGGCGTGAGCGTGACGGTGCAGACCCGTGACCCGATCTCGGTCATGAGTCGCGAGCGATAGCCGTTGCCGGCGTCGAGCAGGACGACGTCGCGGTCGGCGATCGGGCCGAGGTCTTCGAGCGCGGCGGTCAGCTTTCCCTCGACGTCCACGACGCCGAGGAACGCTTCCTCGAGATCTCGGTCCGAAAACGCGGCAGGCAGGTCGGGCATCTGGCTCCCCTAGAGGGCCGGTTGGGCACCGATGACCGCACCTTCTCGTGAACCAAGTTCGACTATGAAAGTCCCATGGTCGAGCGGTCCGGACGCGAACTCGGTCCCCCATCCGCGTCCTGTCCAGCTTACCTGCTCGGCCAGGTAGCCTGCCAGGTCCGCACGATTGCATTCGAGTCGAACCGGCCCGTCTCCGGCGTTGACGGCGACGATGACAACCGGATGACCGGCTTGCGACGGCCGGGTCTTCGGCGAGACGGTGTCGCCCTGCGCGGAGACGGCCGAACCGGCGGCACCGGGACCGAGCGAGGGATCGTCGAACAGCGCGTAGGCGACGGCCGATTCCCGGGCGCACAGGACCTCGAAACGGCCGCGACGGAGCGCCGGCTCCGACCGGCGAAGGGCCATGAGGCCGCGATAGAACTCCCGCAGGCCGGCGTCCTGGCGGGCCGGATCCCAGGGATAGCCACGCCGGCAGTCGGGGTCGTGGCGGCCCGGCAGACCCACCTCGTCGCCGTAGAAGAGGCACGGGGCGCCGGGCAGAGTCATCTGGATCAGGGCCGCGAGGCGCATCGCCGAAGCGTCTCCGCCCGCCATCGAGATGAACCGCGGCGTGTCGTGGCTGTCGAGCAGGTTCAGCTGGACGGAAGTCACGGCCGGCGGGTAGGTCGACATGACGGTTCGCAGCTGGTGGGCGAACCCTGCTCCGTCGATGGCGTGGACATGGCGGCCCAGCTCCACGGCCTGGCCCACGAGCGGCAGGTCCAGGCGGGGGCCGCCGGCGAAGGAGAGGATCGCTTCGGCAAGCGGATAGTTCATCAGGGCGTCGAAGCGTTCGCCGGCCAGCCACTCCGGGGCCGGCTGCCAGATCTCGCCGACGAGATACGCCTCTGGGTTGACCGCGCGGCAGCGGCGGCGGAATTCCTCCCAGAATCCGGGTTCGGTGATCTCCTCCGGCACGTCCAGGCGCCAGCCGTCGATGCCGAAGCGGAGCCATCGCTCGGCCACTCCGAAGAAGTACTCGCGGACGGCCGGATTGGCGTGGTTGAGCCTGGGCAGCGCGGGCAGGTCCCACCAGGCCTGATAGCCGAGCACACGCTCCGAGACGGAGCGGACTCCGTGGGGATCGTGGCGGGGATCCTGGCGCCCCTGCGCGGCCATGGCCTCGTCGACTGCTCTCTGGCGGGCGATCGCTTCCACCTCCTCGCGGCCCGGATAGGCCTTGAGGCCGCGGCGGCCGGCCAGGACGTCGGGGTCCAGGTAGAACCAGTCCCGGTACGGCGAGGCCGCGCCGTTCTCCAGGACATGGTTGAACGGCCAGAACCCCCGGCTGGCGTGGTTGAAGACGCCGTCGAGAACCACTCGCATACCCCGCGCGTGGGCTTCGTCCAGAAGCTCTCGCAGGGCCGCGTCGCCGCCGAGCAGCGGATCGACCATCTCGTAGTCGTAGGTGTGATAGCGGTGGTTCGAGGCCGAGGCGAAGATCGGCGTCAGGTAGAGCGCCGTGATGCCCAGATCGGCCAGGTAGTCCAGGTGCTCCGCGATGCCCAGCAGGTCGCCGCCCTTGAAGCCGTGGTAGGTGGGCGGAGCGTCCCAGGGCTCCATGGCGCCGGGCTTGGGTACCCGTCTGCTCGCGGCGAAGCGATCCGGGAAGATCTGGTAGAAGACGGCGTCGCGGACCCAGTCGGGCGAGCTCGAGAGATCGGCCGTCCCGCTGTCGAGCCGCGGCGTGCCTGGCGCCATCCGGTCCGACTCGAACGCCCGGCCGTTCAGCGCCGACCCCCCTGTGCCGGCGCCCTGTGGACCGACGCCGGGGCCGGGGCCGCGTGAGACTGGGCCGCGAGGACCGCGTGGGCCGCGTGGCCGGGCGCCGCGTAGGGCGAGCTGCCGTTCAGGGCGAGCGGGCGCATCGGGGCAGTGGAGCCACGGATGATCAGCCGCGTGTCCAGGGTCTTGTGCTCCGGCCGCTCGTTGTCGGGATGGGCGATCATCCTCAGCAGGAGGCGGGCCGCTTCTTCGCCCTTGGCCCGGACCGGCTGGTGGACGGTGGTCAGGGCCGGGTTGGAGTGCGGCGCCACGTCCAGATCGTCGAAACCCACGATGCTGATGTCCTGGGGAACGTTGAGTCCGGCTTCGCGGATCGCCCACATGACGCCGATCGCCATCACGTCGCTCATCGCCAGGACGGCGGTGGGCCGGAGGCCGTCCTCCCAGATGCGGCGGAACGCGGCCACGCCACCGTCGAAGGTCGCGGGGCCAACGACGATCTGCTCGTCGCGAAGCTTGATTCCCCCGAGCTCGAGCCCCTGCCGATAGCCCGTGAGCCGTCTCGAGGCGACCGTCTCCGTGGGGCCAGCGGAGTACTCCAGGAGGCCGGGCATGTTCGGCGGCTCCACCCCGACGACCATGAAGTCGCGATGGCCGAGGCTGAGCAGATGGCGGGCCGCGGATCGAGCGCCCACTTCGTCGTTCGATTCGACCAGGCCGTGCTCCGGCAGCGCCCCGCCGTCGACGAGGACCATCGGCAGGCTCGCCCGCCGGATCTGCTCGACCTCGGGATGGTCCTCCGAGAGCCCCACCGCCACGAAGCCGTCGACGGTGGCGCGCGCGATGGCGCGAACCAGCGATCCCTGGAGCGGCGAGACGAAGAGCAGCCCGTAGCCGGCCTGGTCCGTGGCGGCGGCAACCCCGGCGCACAGCTCCGCGTAGAACGGGTTGGCGAACACGACCGAGAGGACCTGCGGGGTGAGCAGGCCGATGGTCATGGTTCGCTTCTGGCTGAGCATCCGGGCCACGGGATGGGGCAGATAGCCGAGCTCCTCGGCGACCTGGCGGATCCTAGCCGCGGTGGCCGGGTTGAGACGCTCCGGGCTGTTGAAAGCAAACGAGACAGCGGTCTTGGAGACGCCCGATTCCCGCGCCACGTCCGCTATACGAGCGCGCTTCGGCGGTGCGTGGGGGCTGGACGCCCGGGCGGCGGATTCCCCTCCGATGCGAGATGTGCCGGAGCCCCCCGACTTCGGGTCCATTCGATCCTCCGCCGACATTCGGCCCCGCGCATTCCCAGAGTCAGGGCCGTTAGCGACCACGAGGCACGCTATCCGCGCCGCGCCTGAGTGTCAAATGGCGAAACGTCACCCCTGGTGCGAGCGGTCGCCCGATGCCAGAATGACCCCAAGGAGCCGCAGGCTGCCTCGCAGGCCACCTCGCAAGCTCAACGCGTAGCGGAGGGGCGGCCCGGCTCTGAGGGAGGATGCCGCGATGCGTCTGGTAACGATCCGGCCGGCGGCTGGGGAAGCTGCCGATCCGACGGGCCATCGAGTGGCCGCGGTGCTGCCTGACGGCCGGCTGGTGCCACTCGTGGCATTGGCCCGGATGACGCCCGACACGCTGGCGGAGGAGATCCACGAGCTCGCCCTCGCCACGGTGATCGCTCTCGACCCGGACGCCGAGGTCCTCAGCCGGGCACTCGCGAAAGCACCCGCCGGCGAGCTCGCCGAGGCGGCCATCGACCCTGCCTCGGTCAAGCTCAGCGCGCCGATCCCCAGGCCGGGCAAGATCGTGGGCGTCGGCTACAACTACCTGGACCACGTCCGCGAGCAGGGTCTCGAGAGGCCGGCCAGGCCGGTCCTGTTCTCCAAGTTCGCCAACTCGGTCATCGCCGACGGAACCCCGATACGCAAGCCGGCGGGCACTCACGCTCTCGACCTGGAGGCCGAGCTCGCCGTGATCATCGGCCGGGCGGCGAGGCATGTCTCCGCGGCGCATGCGCTCGCGTGCGTCGGCGGCTACACGGTGGCCAACGACGTCACGGCTCGCGACTGGCAGGGCCAGGCAGCCGCGCTCGGCCCTGGTGAGAAGGGCGACGGGCAGTGGCTCCGGGCGAAGGGCTCCGATACGTTCCTGCCGCTCGGTCCCTTTCTCGTGACCCCGGACGAGCTGGATCGGATGGCCGGCGCCGGGCGCGATGGGCGTGGTCTGGCCGTGCGGTCGTGGCTCACCCGGGCCTCGGGGCCCACGGCCGGCCAGGAGTTCCAGATGCAGGACGCGAACACGTCGGACCTGATGTTCGGCGTGGCGGAGCTGATCAGCATGATCAGCGCCGAAGTCACGCTGGAGCCGGGCGACATCATCTGCACGGGCACGCCTTCCGGGGTGGGCGTCTTCAGAACGCCGCCGATCTTCATGGAGCCCGGCGACCTGGTTCGGATCGAGGTGGAGGGCATCGGGATTCTCACGAACCCGGTCGTGGATCAGGCCGGCAACGCGCCGGAGGGTTCGCCCGCCGCCGAGTTCATCGCGGCCCGCGGGGACTAGCGGGCTCCGCCAGTCTCGACGGCGGATTCTGTCCGGCCCGGCTCCTCGGTTCGCGGCCGTTCGGTAAGCCGCTCCTCGAGCTCCGCGAGAAACCGGCGGACCTGGTCCGGGCCGAGCAACCGCATCCGCGCGGCCGTCTGACCCGTGCCGACGTGGACCGTGACCGCGTCCGCGGGAGCGGCCCGGAACATGTCCTCGTCCGTGAGGTCGTCGCCGACGGCCACGAGCCGGGCGCGCGGATTCGCGGCCGCGAGGTCGCGCGCCACGAGGCCCTTGTTGACCCCCGCGTCCCGAACCTCGACCACCATGTGGCCCCGCAGCACGGCGGCGGAGGTTCCCGCCAGCTCGCGCCTGAGCTTCCGGGTGAGAGCGGCGCTTTCGCGCCGGCCCACTTCCGGAGGAACCATCCGGTAGTGCCAGGCCACCGACGCCTCCTTGTCCTCGAGATGGGAGCCCTCCACCGCCTCGGTCTGGGACACCATGAGCCGGCGAGCCTGCTCCAGCCAGGCCGTTCGCACGTCGCGGTGCCGCCACCGCCCGGAATCGAGCTCGCGAGACCAGAGCCCATGCTCCGCGTGAAGCCCGATCGGCAGCGCCCCGAGCCAGAGGACCAGGTCGTCGCGGCGCCGGCCGCTGATGACGTGGACGGTCACGCCCGGGAGGATCGCGAGGCCGGCCAGGAGCTTGAGGATCTCCGAGTCCGGGCTCGCCTCGTCCGGTGAGGGGCGAAGGCCGACCAGCGTCCCGTCGTAGTCGAGCAGCAGGGTGAGCGGCCGGTCATCTTCGAGGACGGCCGCGACGACGTCGGATGGCTGATCGGCCGGCACCGCGGCGGCAGCCGCCCGCCGCCGACCCGCCTGCGCCCGCCGGGATTCGGTGACCAGGGCGGAGATGAAGTCGTGCGACCAGCGGCCCACGTCCTGGGTTCGGACTCGCTCGCGCATGCGGCTCATGCGCATACGCCGCTCCGGCTCGGGCATCACCAGCGCGTCGCGGATGGCGGCGACCACGCCGTCCACGTCGTACGGGTTCACCAGGGTCGCGTCGGTCAGCTCCGCGGCCGCCCCGGCGAACTCGCTCAGGATCAGCACCCCGTCGCCGTCCGGACGCGACGCCACGAATTCCTTGGCAACGAGGTTCATGCCGTCGCGCAAGGGAGTGACCAGGGCGATCGTGGCCGCGCGGTAGATCGCCGCCAGCCGCTCACTCGGCAGGCTCTGGGAGATGTAGTGGATCGGGTCGTGGCCCAGCGAGGCGAAACGGCCGTTGATGCGGCCCACGATCTCGTCGACGCCTCGCCTGAAATCCTGGTACTCGCGCACGGCGACTCGCGATGGGGCCGCGACCTGGATGAGGCTGACGCGTCCACGGAGCCGCGGATAGCGCTCGAGCAATCGCTCGAAGGCGAACAGCCGGCGCGGGATTCCCTTCGTGTAGTCGAGCCGGTCGACCGAGACGATGAGCGCCGCCTTCCCGGCCGAGTCGCGCAGGCGATCGGCTTCGGCCAGCACGTCGGGACGACTCGCCAGGCTGTCGTACTCCGCAAAGTCGATGCCCATCGGAAACGTGCCGACTCGGATGGAGCGGCCGTTGAGCTCCACGCGACCGGCTCGCGTCTCGCAGCCGAGCACGTTCGCCGCGGATGTGAGGAAGTGGAGCACGTACGAGACCGTGTGGAAACCTACGAGCGACGCGCCGAGCATCCCCTCCAGCAGCTCCCGTCGCCAGGGCAGAAGCCGGAAGACCTCGCCCGACGGGAACGGAACGTGGAGGAAGAAGCCGATCGCCGCGTCCGGGAGCTGGCGGCGGACCATGTCCGGCACGAGGGCGAGCTGGTAGTCGTGGATCCAGATCAGATCGCCCGACCTGTACTGCTTGACGATGGCGTCGGCGAACCGCTGGTTGACCCGCTTGTAGGTGCTCCAGCCCTCGGCGTTCATGGGCAGCCGGTTCATGTCGTAGTGGAAAAGGGGCCACAGCACGCCGTTGGAGAAGCCGTCGTAGTAGCGCTGGACCTCCGCGGCGGTCAGCTCGATCGGCACCGCCCGCAGGTCGGCGAGCTGGGCGCGCATGTCGCCGAGCTGCTCGGGATTGAGCCGCCAGGTCTCGCCCGGCCAGCCGATCCAGACGCTGCCGCTCCGGGAGTGGTAGCCGCTCAAGCCCGTGGCCAGGCCGCCGGCGCTCCGCTCCACGACGAGGCGGCCCTGCTCGATTCGAACGGACACGGGCAGACGATTGGAGACGAGCAGGACGCGCTGGGAGGGAGAGACGTCGGGCAATGAGGATTCCTCGTGCAGCTTCGCGGAACGGCCGACACCGCTCGGCGTGCGTTCAGGAACTCCAACCTAGACTCGGGCCCTGATGCGGTCAAACGCGGACCCCGCGAAGGGCGGCAGATGAGTCAACGCATCGAGGACTACGCCCTGCTCGGCGACACGCATACCGCCGCGCTCGTCGGGCTGAACGGCTCGATCGACTGGTTGTGCCTGCCGCGCTTCGACTCGGGCGCATGCTTCGCCGCGCTGCTGGGCGACGAGACGAACGGTCGCTGGTTGATCGCCCCGAAGGGCGCGCGCCGGGCGAAGACGCGCCGCTACCGGGGCGACTCGCTCGTCCTGGAGACCACGTTCGAGAACGGCGACGGAGCCGTCCGGGTGATCGATTTCCTGCCGATCCGCGAGCAGACACCCCACCTGGTCCGGATCGTCGAGGGAATCCGCGGCAGCGTCCCGATGCGGATGGAGCTGACGCTCCGGTTCGACTACGGCGCGACCGTTCCATGGGTCCGGCGCGTCGAGGACCGCCTGTGGGCCATCGCCGGCCCGAACGCGGTCGTGCTGGACACTCCCGTCGAGCTGCGCGGCCGCGGCCTCTCGACCGAGGCGAGGTTCACCGTCGGCCCAGGCGACCGCGTGCCGTTCGTGCTGACCTGGCATCCGTCGGAGACCCCGCCGCCGGCGGCCCCCGACCCCTTCGCCGCTCTCGACGACACCGAGCGCTGGTGGACCGAGTGGTCCGGCCGGTGCACGTACGAGGGCCCGTACCGCGAGGCCGTGGTCCGGTCCCTCATCACGCTCAAGGCCCTGACCTACGCGCCTACCGGCGGAATCGTGGCCGCTCCTACCACGTCGCTGCCGGAGGCGATCGGCGGCGTCCGCAACTGGGATTACCGCTACTGCTGGGTCCGCGACGCCACTTTCACGCTCTACGCCCTGATGCACGGCGGCTACGAGGACGAAGCCCGCGGCTGGCGCGACTGGCTGCTTCGGGCCGTGGCCGGCGATCCGAGCCAGCTCCAGATCCTGTACGGCCTCTCAGGCGAGCGGCAGATCCCCGAGCTGGAGCTCGACTGGCTGGCGGGCTACGAGGGATCGCGGCCTGTCCGCATCGGCAACGCGGCGGTCGACCAGCTCCAGCTCGACGTCTTCGGCGAGCTGATGGACGCCCTGTACGTGGCACGGCGGACCGGCCTCGCGCCCGAGTCTGCCGCCTGGAACCTGCAGCGGCACCTCGTCGAGCATCTGGAGGAGATCTGGCGAAAGCCGGACGAGGGCATCTGGGAGGTTCGCGGCGGCCCGCGCCAGTTCACGCACTCGAAGGTGATGGCCTGGGTTGCGTTCGACAGGAGCATCAAAGGCATCGAGGCGCTCGGGCTCGAGGGACCGCTGGAGCGCTGGAAACGGGTCCGCCAGGAGATCCACGACGACGTCTGCCGGAACGGCTACGACCCCAACCTGGGCTCGTTCGTCGGGTACTACGGCACGAAGCGTCTCGACGCGAGCCTGCTGCTGATCCCGATCGTCGGCTTCCTGCCGCCCGACGATCCACGGGTGGTTGGCACGGTCGACGCGGTGGCCAGGCAGCTGCGCTCGGACGGGTTCGTGCTCCGTTACCTGGCCGATCAGCACGGCCCGGACGGTTTGCCGCCGGGCGAGGGCGCGTTCCTGCCCTGCACGTTCTGGCTGGTCGACGCCCTGGCCCAGACCGGCCGGACGGAGGAGGCGAAGGAGATATTCGAACGGCTGCTGAGCATCCGGAACGACGTGGGGCTGCTGTCCGAGGAGTACGACCCGAGCCTGGGCCGGATGGTCGGCAACTTCCCGCAGGCGTTCAGCCACGTGGCGCTGGTCAACTCGGCTTCCAACCTGACCCCGGCGATCGTGGGTACCACCGAGCACCGGACCGAGAAGGCGACCGGTCCGACCGAAGGCGCCGCGCCGAGGCCGCACGAGGCCCGCCGGCGCGCTCCCGAGCGACCACCCGAGATGGCGACGCACGGCGCCCGCCCGAGTAGAGACGGTCGCTCGAGTCGTGACGGCCACGCGACTCGTGACGGCCACCCGCAGGGGCGCGCCGCGCCGCAGAGGACGCGTCCGCGGCCAAAGGGAAGTGGATGAGCCAGGGACGCGGACATGCTCCTGACCTGGAGGTCCGTTTGCCCCACGTTGATCAGCTCGGCGGTGCCGCCCTCGTCAGGGAATCTGGACAGGTTTGCGAGCAGAGCCAGATCGCGAAAGGGATCGTGGCGGCCGCCGAGCCTGCGTCTATGCGGTAGGTGATGTCGAGCGCAGTCCCGCCGGCGGACTCCCCTGATGTCCAGGACACCTGAACGGCCAGTTCCATCGTTTGCGACTGAACGCTGTCGGGGGCGGTGCGGACGTCCGCGGGACAGACCCCTGAGACGGATTGAGGGCCGCGAGGGTCGAATCCCAACTCGACGATAGGTGCGAACTCCCGGCCGAGGAAAAGTTGGTTGTGATAGTAGGGATTGGGCCTTACGGCGAATGCATCCACTCGGATCGGTCCGCTGGGATTGTGCAGCTCCACGCTCTCGATGGTCGCCGTCGCCGGCGATGACACGCACAACATGATCGAGCCAAGCGAGACCGGCTGCCCGTACGGCACGTTGTTGACCACCGCCGCGGCCGAAGTGCCGGGATCTCCGACGAGCTCCAGTCTGGCCGGCTGCGATGAGCAGCCCGCGGTCGACAGAACAGCTGACAACAGGATTGCCCTGCCGAGCTGCAGCCTCGTCCGTCTCCGGGCCGTCACGTTTGATGCCCCTGGACTGCCGAGAAGAGACCCAGCCTTGCGACGTCGATCCCCACGGCCTGTAATTCTGACGGGATTGGCGGTCGGCGCCATCGTCAACTTCACCTATCGGAGTCCGGTTGGTACGGAGCACCTTCCGACCTCGTTGAAGCCGCTATTGCCCCGCAGGGCCGAGCAGCTCCACCAGACCGCGAATTGAGCTCGCGGCCCTCGACAGATCGGTTTGGAGATCTGCCCAGAGGGCCTCCAGACCGCGCTGTAGCAGGAACGCGTCCAGCAGGCAGGACCACTCGTCGGGGGTTCGCGGCAGGTAGTCGGCCTCGCCGGTGGTTTCGCGGTAGCCCCGCAGGAACGAGGCCGCGACCCAGAGATACCAGTTGCCGGCCCAGACGTCGAGAGCCGCCGCGTCTTCCGGACGGAGTGCTCCGCCGACGTCGGATTCGCGGAGCCTGCCGAGCGCGATGTCCTGGATCGAGCCGATCATCGAGGCCAGGTCGCGAAGCGCCGATCTCTTGAGGCGCCGCTCGCTGGCCGGCCGGCTCGTGTCCCCTTCGAAGTCGATCATCACCAGCCCGCGTCCGGACCTCATGACCGTGTCGAGTCTCAGCGCGCCGTGGCAGCGGATCCGCATGCCGGTCAATCGCTGCCGCTGGAGCAGGGCGAGGCGGCTCCGCAGATCCGCCCGCAGGCCGAGCACCCGGTCGACTTCGGTGGCCTGGATCTGGGTGGCCGGGCGCAGGCGGGCCCGGGCGACTCGGAGCGTCCGAACCGCGAACGCGTCGATCGACTGGTAGAGCGATGCCTGATAGAGCCTCGTGAATGGCTCCGGAGCGAAGCTCGGGTCTGTCGAATCCGACGCGATGATGTCGTGGAACTCGCCGATCCGGTTGCCGATGGAACGGGCCATCTCCAGCTCCGAGCCCAGAAGATGCACGGCCACCTGCGGCGGGGGCTCCGCGGCGCAGCGCAGCAGATCCGCGGTGGTCAGCGAGAGCGGCTGCGGTTCGGGCATGGTCGCCGCCTGCTCCAGGAACCCGAGCAGAGAATCGCGCGTGGCCGTCGCGAGATCACCCTCGTGAATGAAGCCCGCGCGCAGAATCCCTGCCTCGAGCGGGCTCCCGCGGGCCAGGCGGTATTCGAGCTCGCCGTACACATGCGGTGCCCACGTGGCGCCGTGGCTTCCCAGGAACCTCATCACCTCCGTCTCGGGATCGGGCCCCGGCTCCAGGACGTGACGGAGCTCGAGGACCAGGTTGCGCGGAACCAGGCCGGCGTCGACTTCGGGCGGGACGACTGCCAGGTCATCCGCGCCGCGCTCGGCGACAACGCTCTGCCCGGTTGCGCTCTGCCCGGTTGCGCGCTGGGGGGCCGCGTCCACTGTCTTCACCAGGCCGATCGTCTCGCCGGCCCTGATGACTCCCACCGTGGACGCCAGTCCCGCGGCGGAGGCCTTCAGGCGCGTCCCTGGTTTGCCCGCCAGCTCGCCGTTCTGGCCGCGCAGACGCCTACGCCCGGCCACCATCTCGATCAGGCGGGCGACGAAGCCCAGATCGGCCGAGGCGTCCACGAGAAACGCTTCGCCTCCGCCCTCGAGGGAGGGCAGGATGGCGATGCGCGTACCCGCAGGTTCGGGCCGCGCCGGAGTTCCATCGGCGAACTCGAGCGTCTCGGCGCGCAGGCGGGCCGTCGTCAGCGGCAGGAGGTAGGTGTCGGGGTCGCCCTCCGAATAGGCGATCTGCAGCACAAGGGCAACCGCTTCGGCTCCGTCGATATCAACCCGCAGCCGGTCGACGATCTCGGTGCTCCTGATCTTGCGCCCGAAGCCGCGATACCAGGCCCGCTCGCGCAGCCAGCCGACCAGGATCGACACCAGCGAGGCGTCGAGCCTGGGGTCGAGAAGCTCGCCGATGGTGCCCGCCGGGATGGTCGGCAGCTGAGGCGCGACGCGCGGAGCCTCCAATTCGCCCGCCTGGGCCTGCGCGCCCGCGCCACCGGACCCACCGGACTCCAGCGTGAACCAGAGGAACTCGTGCGGGCCCAGGGTCAACAGGTACGGCAGCTGGCCGATCCGGGGAAACTCCACGCGGCCGAACATCTCGACCGGCTGGCAGCCCTGGTGTTCGGAGAGGTCGAGCTCAACGGGCTGGAAGAAGCGAGACAGGTTGGCTGCCACAAGGACCGTTTCGTCGCCGAAATGGCGCGTGAACGCCAGGACGTGGCGGTTGTCCGGGTGCAGGAACCGGAGATCGCCTCGGCCGAAGGCCGGATGCCGCTTGCGCAATGCGATCAGCCGCTTCATCCACCACAGCAGCGAGTGCGGATTGGCCTGCTGGACGGCCACGTTGACCGCCTCGAAGTGGTGCTCCGGGTCGGTCACGACCGGCAGGAACAGCTGCTCGCGCGGTGCCGACGAGAAGCCGGCGTTCTGGTCGCCGCTCCACTGCATCGGCGTACGGACGCTGTCTCGGTCGCCCAGGTAGACGTTGTCGCCCATCCCGATCTCGTCGCCGTAGTAGATGACCGGCGTGCCCGGCAGCGAGAAGAGGAGGCCGTTCATCAGCTCGATTCGGCGGCGGTGGTTGCCCAGCAGGGGGGCCAGGCGGCGCCGGATGCCCAGGTTGATTCGGGCCTGAGGATCGTTGGCGTAGACCCGGTACATGTAGTCGCGCTCTTCGTCGGTGACCATCTCGAGGGTCAGCTCGTCGTGGTTGCGCAGAAAGAGAGCCCACTGGGCGTTGTCGGGTATCGCGGGCGTCTGCTCGACGATGTCCACGATGGGCAGGCGGTCCTCCATGCGGATCGCCATGAACATCCGCGGCATCACCGGGAAGTTGAAGGCCATGTGGCATTCGTCGCCGTTGCCGAAGTACGCGGCCGACTGCTCCGGCCACTGGTTGGCCTCCGCGAGGAGCATGCGGTCCTCGTAGTTTTCGTCCACGTGGCGGCGCAGCTGCTTGAGGAACTCGTGGGTCTCAGGCAGGTTCTCGCAATCGGTGCCCTCGCGTTCGTAGAGGTACGGCACCGCGTCCAGCCGCAGACCGTCCACGCCCCGGTCGAGCCAGAAGTCGAGGACCTTGAAGAGGGCCTTCTGGACCCCCGGGCTGTCGAAGTTGAGATCCGGCTGGTGCGAGTAGAAGCGGTGCCAGTAGTAGGCGCCGGCGACCGGATCCCAGGTCCAGTTCGACGTCTCGAAGTCCTTGAAGATGATCCGGGCGTCGCTGTACTTGCCCGACGTGTCGCTCCAGACGTAGAAGTTGCGGGCGGCGCTGCCGGGTTTGGCGCGGCGGGCGCGCTGGAACCACGGGTGCTGGTCCGAGGTGTGGTTGCAGACGAGCTCGGTGATGATCCGAAGACCGCGCTTGTGAGCTTCGCGGATCAGAGTCTCGACATCGCGGAGGGTTCCGTAGGCGGGGTTGACGCTCGTGTAGTCGGCGATGTCGTAGCCGTCGTCGCGCATCGGGCTCGGGTAGAAGGGCAGAAGCCAGAGCGCGGTCACTCCGAGATCGCGGAGGTAGTCGAGCTTTTCGGTCAGACCCCGGAAATCGCCCCGCCCGTCGCCGTTGGAATCACGAAAGGCCCGAACGTGGACCTCGTAGATGACGGCGTCGCGATACCACGTGGGGTCGCGGGGCCGCGGGTGAGAGCGCGTGGCGTCTCCCTGCATGTCCCAATCCTCCAACGCGGGTAAAGACCTCCGAGCCGCGGGGTTGCGCGGGCGCGCGACGCGAGACTCGCCGGATCGTCCGAAAGAGGGCGAACGCACTTCGGACTCCGGCCGTGCGCCGGGGCAACACCGCCCGAGCCGCCGCATGCCACCCGGACGCATCGGTGGCACAATCCGCGCGTGGTCGGCGATCGCGATCCAGGCGCGGCGAGGAACCCAGGGGCGAACCCGGGTGCGACCGCGGGATCGGCGGCTCCGCCGGATACGGCGCCCGACCCCACCCGGGCCGATGGCAATCCGAGCCACTCGCCGGAATCCGCGGCCGTCATCGCGGCGGCAACGTCGCTGGACCTGCGCATCCCCGCCACGATGCGAGCGCTCGTCAAGACGCGGCCCGAGGCCGGCGCGGAGATGCTCGAGGTTCCCGTTCCACGGCCGGGCCCGGGAGAGATCCTGATCCGTCTCGAGGCCGTGAGCCTCTGCGGCACGGACCTCCACATCTACCGCTGGGATCCGTGGGCGGAAAGCCGCCTGGGCGGGAAGCTGCCGCGCATCTTCGGCCACGAGATGGCGGGCCGGGTCGTCGCCCACGGTCCCGGGACCGGTGCCGTCCCGCTCGGCACTCGAGTAGCCGCGGAGACTCACCTCGTCGACTGGACGTGCTACCAGTGCCGGACCGGCCGCGAGCACGTCTGCGCGAACCTCAAGATCCTCGGCGTGGACGCGGACGGGGCTTTCGCCGAGTACATGGTCCTGCCGGAGCGAAACGCCTGGCCGTCCGAGGGCCTGAGCCCGGAGATCGCGGCGATCCAGGAACCGATGGGCAACGCCGTCTTCGCGACGTTCGTGGAGGACATCACCACGGCTTCCGTGGCGGTTCTGGGCTGCGGTCCGATCGGGCTGATGGCGGTGGCGATGTGCCGTTTCGCCGGCGCCAGCCGGGTCTTCGCCACGGACGTGATGCCGCATCGTCGCGAGATGGCCGTGAAGATGGGCGCGGATTGCGTCCTGGACGCTACCGGGGACGTGGTCTCGGAGATCCGTCGCGAGACGGGTGGCGTCGGGGTGGACGTGGTCCTCGAGATGTCCGGCGCCGAGCAGGCGATACACCAGGCGTTCGAGATGACGACCAACGGAGGACGCGTGTCGCTGCTCGGCCTTCCGTCGCGCCCGGTCACGCTGGACCTCAACGACGCGATCATCTTCCGGGGCGTCCGCGTCTACGGCATCACCGGCCGCGAGCTATGGCGGACCTGGTACAAGACGGCCGCCCTCCTGCGCGAGGGCCTCAACGTTCAACCGATCATCACCCACCGGCTGCCGCTTGCCCGGTATGCCGAGGCATTCGACCTGCTCGCCGCGGGCGTCGCGGGCAAGGTCGTCCTCTTGCCGCAGGAGGGTTAGCGATGACGACCGAAAGCAAGCCGAAGACGACCGCCGGCTCGAACGCGGCCGCGGATCCGCTCGCCTTCCTTGCCGACGAGCTGGCCGACCTGCGCGCGAAGAACCTCTACCGGCCGCTCCGCGTGCTGTCGTCCCCGCAGGCTGCCGAGGTCACGGTCGACGGCAAGCGGCTGATCAACCTCTCCTCGAACAACTACCTGGGCCTCGCGACGCATCCAAAGCTCAAGGCCGCCGCCATCGCGGCCGTCCAGGAGTTCGGCGCGGGTTCGGGCGCGGTCCGGACGATCGCCGGCGACATGACGTTCCACGAGAAGCTGGAGTCCGATCTCGCGGCATTCAAGCGGACCGAAGCCGTCCTGACGTTCCAGTCGGGTTTCACCGCGAATACCGGCGTGATCCCGGTGGTGACCGGCGAGGCCGACCTGATCGTGTCCGACGCGCTCAACCACGCCTCGATCATCGACGGCATGCGGATGAGCCGGGCTCCGCGCGTGATCTTCGGCCACAAGGACGTCGCCGACCTGCGCTCGAAGCTCGCGGACGCTCGGACGCGCGGGCGGGCGCTGACGGGCGGGCCCGAGGGCGAGCCGTACCGGCTGATACTCGTCGTGACCGACGGTGTTTTCTCGATGGACGGCGACATCGCGCCGCTGCCCGACATCGTCGCCGCTGCCGAGGAATTCGGCGCGGCGGTCATGGTCGACGACGCCCATGCCTCCGGCGTGCTTGGGCGCAATGGCCGCGGGACCGTCGACCACTTCGACCTCCACGGCCGCGTGGCGATCCAGGTGGGGACTCTGTCGAAGGCGATCGGCGTGCTCGGCGGCTACGTGGCCGGTTCGCAGGCCCTGCGCGACATGCTCATCCAGCGTGCGCGGCCGTTCCTCTTCTCCACCTCGCACCCGCCGGCCGTGGCCGCGGCCTGCATCGCCGCGATCCAGGTGCTCCTCGACGAGCCGGAGCTGATCGACCACCTCTGGGCCAACACGATCTACTTCAAGGGCGAGCTGCGGCGGCTCGGCTTCGACACGGGCGTTTCCGAGACTCCGATCACGCCGGTGATGATGGGCGAGTCCGCGGTTGCCCAGAAGTTCAGCGCCCGGCTATTCGAGGAAGGCGTCTTCGCCCAGCCGGTCGTCTACCCGACCGTGGCCCTGGACAAAGCTCGTATCCGCACGATCGTCACCGCTGAGCACACCCGCGACCAGCTGGACCGTGCCCTCGAGGCGTTCGTCAAGGTAGGCAAGGAACTGGGGCTCATCGCGGAGTAGCCGGAGGCGGTCCCAGCGGCCCGCGCGGGGGCGGCGGGCTGGGGGCGGCGGCCGGGGACGAGCGCCGCCCGCCAACGCACTGCCGTTCGGAGGGCTACTTCTTGGGCCGGGCCCAGTGCTGCTCGCCAGGCGCGTGGCCACCGCCGGTGGGACCCGCGCCGGCCGGTTGATCTACGGCGATGTTCTCTTCGCCGGCCCATTCGCCCGCGTTCCAGCGCTGCGAGACGTCCTCGCCGGTCGGGATCTCCTCGCCGGCCCATTCACGGCGGTCCCAATCGTGGCCGATCTTGACTTCGCCCGGGATCGGCTCGGTGGCCGTGGCGTACTCGGCGGCGTGTTGCGCGCGATCGCTCTTGGCGGTCGAGAACATGATCGCCAGCGTCTCATCGACGGTCTTGCCGTTGCCGGCCGCGATGTGCCGGAGATCCTCGTAGGTGATGTTGTTGCCCATTTCCTTATGGGCGTCGTTGCATCCACAGGTCATGCACATTTCCAACTCCCACCAGGCGCGCAGACTTGCCCGCCCGGTCGTTGATGCTGAGGCGGCCTGGCCGACCAACTCAGGCGTCGAGTCGGCCGCCGGAGCCGAATCGTCCGCCCGGGAGGGATGCAAATTCGTAAAGGTCCGCAAAGGGATCGACTGACGGGACTCCCAGAATCACGGGATCCCGACGCAATGGCGACAAGTCCGGCAAGATTTGCCTCATGACCGCATCCAATGGGCCGACCGAGCCCACCTTCCAGCCGGTCGAACGAACGTCCGGGCTGGCCTTCGAACGGCTGCCGGGCCAGGCGATCGACTTCCCGATCGACACGCACATGCATACGGCGTTCTCGCACGACTCGCACGTTCTGCTCGAGCTGTATGCCGCACAGGCGGCCGAATACGGGATCCGCGAGATCGCGATCACGGACCACATCGACTTCCTGCCCGGAGCACCCGCCTACCGCTACTTCGACTACGCGGTCCGCCGGAAGGTCATCGGCGACGCCGCGGAGCGGTGGGCCGGCAAGGTTCGCATCCGGCACGGCATCGAGATCACGTACGAGAGCCGCTTCGAGGACGAGATTCGCGAATACCTGGAGAGCCACTCGTTCGACTACTCGATTGGCTCCGTGCACGCCGTCAAGGAGGGGCCGTACCACCGCGAGCGCGTCGAGTCGTTTGCCCGGGGCAAGACCGTGGCCGAGGCCGTGGCGCCGTACTTCGCCGAGGTGGAGAAGGCAATCCGGAGCGGCCTCTTCGACACGCTGGGCCACCTGGACCAGGTGAAGCGCTGGCTGCGTCCCTGGTTCCCGACGCCGGTGTTCGCGACGATCCCGGAGGCATACGAGCGGCTGCTCCGCGCGCTGGTGGAAACGGGGACGGCGCTGGAGGTCAACTCCTCGGGGCTGCGGTATCCGGAGCGCGAGACGTATCCGGCCGGCTGGGTCGTGGCCCGGTTCCGCGAGCTGGGAGGGGAGCGGGTGACGGTCGGCTCCGACGCTCATCTGCCGCAGTCGTTCGCGTTCGGGCTGGAGGAGGCGGCGGAGATCGTCGCCGCGGCCGGTTTCGATCGGCTCTGCCTCGAGAGGTCGATCGAGCGCGGGGATCTGCGCCTTCCGGAGAGGTTCCTGCGGCGGTAGCGAAGGTGACGCCTGGCCGACACGCCTGCCGTCGCCACCGAGCGTAATCTGCGTCAATGCTGCTTACGATCCTTGGCGCCGGGCCTGCCTACACGAGCCGCCGCGGCGCGGCCGCATCCAGCTATCTGCTCCAGACGCAGGACGGCAACGGGTCCGCGTCGCTGGTCCTCGACCTGGGCCAGGGGGCGTTCTCCAACCTGGCCGCGACGGTGGAACCGAGCACGCTGGCCGGCCTGATCGTCAGCCACCTGCATCCGGACCACTTCGTGGACCTCGTGGCCCTGCGGCACTACCTCAAGTGGGAATTCCTGCCGCCCCGGCGCGTCCGTGTCGTCGGGCCTGCCGGCCTGAGCGGCCGCCTGGACGCCCTCGACGACGCCCCGGGCTTCGCCGCCGCCGCGCTGGACGTGGAGAAGATGTCCGGCGACTGCCGGCTCGGGCCGTTCCTCGTTTGCCCGCGGCTCGTGACGCACACGGACGAGAGCTACGCCTTCCGCGTCTCGGTCGCCGACGGCTCGGCGCCCGGCCTCGTCTACTCAGGGGACTGCTCCCGCCCCGAGGACCTGGTGCCTCTCATTCGCGCCGGCGACACGGTCCTGTCCGAGGCGTCGTTCGGCGCAGGGCCCGTGGCCCCGGGCGCCGAGCACATGACCTCTGAGGAAGCGGCCCGAGCCGCGGCGATGGGCGGCGCGCAGCAACTGCTGCTCACCCACGTACTCGCGGGCCACTCGCGCGAGGAGACCCTGGAGGCGGCCAGGGGCGTCTTCGGGGGCCCGGTTCAGCTGGTCACCGAAGGCGACGCGTTCGAAATCTAGGCTCGGCGCGGAGCCCGGTGGAGCGGAGCCGGTGACGCTGGCCAGACGGCCCGCCACCCACGAGTCGCGCCGGAGAGTCAAACTATCCCCGTGAGTCTCGACCGTGACGCCCGGCTGCTGTTCTGCACGCGCGGCCTGCGCATGTTCGGCTACGGGTTCGTGTCCGTCATCCTCGTGCTGTACCTGGCCGCGCTCGGATTGCCCGCCACCGAGATCGGCGTCCTGCTGACGCTCACGCTCCTCGGCGACGCCGCCATCTCGCTGTGGTTGACCACGCACGCCGACCACGTCGGCCGGCGGCGCGTGCTCCTGGTCGGCAGCCTGCTGATGGCTCTCGCCGGCATCGGCTTCGCCACGACGAGCTTCCTGCCGGTCCTGATCGCCGCGGCCACGATCGGGGTCATCAGCCCGAGCGGCAACGAGGTCGGCCCGTTCCTCGCGGTCGAGCAGGCGTCGCTGGCCCAGACCATCCCCGACTCGAAGCGGACCCACGTCTTCGCCTGGTTCAACCTGACGGGGTCCTTCGCCACGGCGGCAGGAGCGCTCGGCGGCGGAGCGCTGGCCAACGCGCTGATCTCGTCCGGTCATCCGCAAGTGGATGCCTACCGTACGGTCATCCTCGGCTACGTCGGCGTCGCGGTCGCCCTGGCGCTCATCTTCTCGATCGTTTCGGCGGCGGTTGAGGCTCCCGAAGCCCCCGACACCACCATCGCCCGCCGGCTCGGCCTCCATCGGTCGCAGCGCACCGTCGCGAAGCTCTCGGCGCTCTTCGCCCTCGACGCGTTCGGCGGCGGCTTCGTCGTCCAGAGCCTCATCGCCTACTGGTTCCACCTCCGCTTCAACGCCGATCCCGGAGTCATCGGCGGAGCTCTCTTCGGGGCGAACATGCTGGCGGGCATCTCCGCCCTGGCGGCCGCGCGGATCGCGGCCCGGATCGGCCTGATCCGAACCATGGTCTTCACCCACCTGCCTTCGAACGTGCTGCTGATCCTGGTGCCGCTCATGCCGACGCTGCCCCTGGCGATCGTCGTCCTGCTCGCCCGCTTCTCGATCAGCCAGATGGACGTGCCGACGCGTCAGTCGTACACGATGGCGGTGGTGGATCCGGACGAACGCTCGGCCGCGGCCGGCGTCACCGGCATCGCCCGGTCCATCGGTGCGGCGGCGGCGCCCCTGGCGGCGGCTCCGCTGATCGGCGGAGTCGTCCTGGCTAGCGTGCCGTTCATCATTTCGGGCGGCCTCAAGATCGTCTACGACTTCTTGCTGTATCGGAGCTTCAAGGGACTCAGCGAGCACGAGGCGGCGGCGTTACAGACGACCGGGCCCGCGACGCCTGCGGCGACAGCTGGGGCCGCGACGAGTGGACCGGCCGCGGCCAACGCACCGGACGGACCGGGCCGATAGGCCGATCCCGGGTCACGGACGGGCTCGTGCGGCATTGGCGGCATCGACGCCAAACCGGCAAGATTGGCGAGTACGAAATCGCGTCCCCGCTAACTCCGACTGTCACGAGCTCGACTGCCTCGGGCTCGAGGGCACAACCGCTCACATCAGACCGAAGGAGACGGCTTCATGGCTGATAGCGCAACGACCGCTCGTGCGGCTTCGGCGGAGGGACCGCTGAGCCCCGAAGAGCTTCGCCTGATCAACGCCTACTGGCGGGCCGCCAACTACCTTTCGGTCGGCCAGATCTACCTGCTGGACAACCCGCTGCTGAAGCGGCCGCTCGAGCCGAAGGACGTCAAGCCGCGCCTGCTCGGCCACTGGGGCACGACTCCGGGCCTCAACCTGATCTACGCCCACATGAACCGCGAGATCAAGGCCCGCGACCTCGACTGCATCTACATCATCGGCCCCGGGCACGGCGGCCCGGGTCTCGTGGCCAACACGTACCTCGAGGGCAGCTACACCAAGTTCTACCCGAGCATTACCCAGGACGAGGACGGCATCCGGAAGCTCTTCCGCCAGTTCTCGTTCCCGGGCGGGATCCCGAGCCACGTGGCACCGGAGACTCCCGGGTCCATCCACGAAGGCGGAGAGCTCGGCTATTCGCTGAGCCACGCCTACGGCGCCGCCTTCGACAACCCCGAGCTGCTGGTCTGCTGCATCGTCGGCGACGGCGAAGCCGAGACCGGCCCGCTGGCCACGGGCTGGCATTCGAACAAGTTCCTCGATCCGATCGGCGACGGCGCGGTCCTGCCGATCCTGCACCTCAACGGCTACAAGATCGCCAACCCCACGGTCCTGGCCCGCATCCCCGAAGACGAGCTGCGGGACCTGATGATCGGCTACGGCTACAAGCCGTACTTCGTCACGGGCGACGAGCCGGAGAAGGTGCACCAGGCCCTGGCCGCGACTCTCGACACCGCGCTCGACGAGATCAAGGGCATCCAGAAAGACTGGCGCTCGGGCCGCAAGACCGGTCGCCCGGCGTGGCCGATGATCGTGCTTCGAACGCCAAAGGGCTGGACCGGCCCCAAGGAGCTCGACGGCAAGCCGCTCGAGGGCAACTGGCGATCGCACCAGGTTCCGTTCGGCGAGGTCCGGACCAACCAGAGCCATCGGAAGATGCTCGAAGACTGGATGCTGAGCTACAAGCCCGACGAGCTGTTCGACTCGGCGGGCAAGCTCAAGGCCGAGCTTGCGGCGCTGGCGCCCGTGGCCGATCGCCGGATGGGCGCCAACCCCCACGCCAACGGCGGGCTGCTCCTCCGCGAGCTTCTTATGCCCGACTTCCGGGACTACGCGGTGGACGTTCCAAAGCCGGGCGGCTCGGTGGCCGAGGCCACGAGGGTCGCGGGCAGCTTCGTCCACGACGTGATGGACAGGAACCCGGACAACTTCCGGATGTTCGGGCCGGACGAGACCGCGTCCAATCGTTTCGGCGCCACGATCGAGGTTTCGGGCAAGGCCTGGGATGCCGAAGTCCTGCCGTCGGACGAGCAGCTCTCGCCGGAAGGCCGGGTTATGGAGGTGCTGTCCGAGCACCAGTGCGAAGGCTGGCTGGAGGGATACCTCCTGACCGGCCGGCACGGCATGTTCAACTGCTACGAAGCCTTCATCCACATCATCGACTCGATGTTCAACCAGCACGCCAAGTGGCTGAAGGTGACGCGCAACATCCCCTGGCGCCGCCCGATCGCGTCACTCAACTACGTGCTGTCGAGCCTGGTCTGGCGGCAGGACCACAACGGCTTCACGCACCAGGACCCGGGCTTCATCGATCACGTGGTCAACAAGAAGGCGGAGATCATCCGCGTCTACCTGCCGCCCGACGCGAACACCATGCTGTCGGTCACGGACCACTGCCTGCGCAGCCGGAACTACGTCAACGTCATCGTCGCCGGCAAGCAGCCGGCCCCCAACTGGCTGACCATGGAGCAGGCGATCCTTCACTGCACCCGGGGCATCGGCATCTGGGACTGGGCCAGCAACGACGAAGGCGGCGCGCCGGACGTCGTGATGGCCTGCTGCGGCGACATCCCCACCCTCGAGACCCTGGCGGCAGTAGATCTCATCCGGCAGCACATGCCGCTCATCAAGGTCCGCGTCGTCAACGTCGTCGACCTGATGAAGCTCCAACCGGACACCGAGCATCCGCACGGCATGACCGACAAGGAGTTCGACTCGCTCTTCACGGTCGACAAGCCGGTCATCTTCGCCTACCACGGCTACCCGTGGCTGATCCACCGCCTCACCTACCGGCGCAACGGCCACGACAACATCCACGTCCGTGGCTACAAGGAAGAGGGCACGACCACGACTCCGTTCGACATGGTCATGCTCAACGACCTGGACCGCTTCCACCTCGTCATCGACGCGATCGACCGCATCCCCGGCCTGGGACCCAAGGCCGCCCACGTTCGCCAGCTCATGGAGGACAAGCGGACCGAAGCCCGGGCCTACACCCGCGAGGAAGGCGAGGACATCCCGGAGGTCCGGGACTGGGTCTGGCCCTACTAGGGTTCGTTTTCGGGTTACTCGCAGAAGAGTGCGAGGGCGGCCGCTTCGGCGGCCGCCCTCGTTGCGTATCCGGGGGCCGCCACGGCGGCGGGGCGCAGACTCGAGGCGCTGGCCGCCGCGTTCAGTGGGCCACCGCCGGGCGACCGTCGCCGGGGACCGTCGCCGGGGCCCTCGACCGTCGCCGGGCCATTTCTCCGAGATACCGCCCGCGGCGGTGCAGCGGAGCGGCCGGGGCTCGTGGCCGGCCAGAAACCCCAGCCAGCCAGGCCGCGGAGCGCGACCCACTGGGCCGTTTCTCCCAGATACCGCCGTGGGCGGTGCAGCGGAGCGGCGGCGAGCGTAGAGGCCCCAGGCCGGCCCGGAATCCCGGGCCTCCCAGACCGCAACACCGCCCGGGTCGGTAATTCGGAGAATCCAGCGGCCCCGGGGCTGGCCCGGCCTCGGCCCGAGGCCCGCCCCCAGGCTGTCGGCTCAGTGACCCGCGAGCGCCTCCTGGACGGCTGCTAGAGCCGGCTTCGGGGCGTAGCTCGCGTCGTAGAGATCCGCCGCGCCCAGGCCGGGGAAGGTCATCGGAACCCACGAGTACTTGTCCGTGAAGCCCCAGACCGTCAACCCGACGCAGCGGGTTACCGCCAGGCAGGAGGCGACCGTCTGGCCGTAGTAGTCGGCCTCCTTGGCCAGCTCGGCCGTCGTCGCCGGCGTGTTGATCCGGACGTCGAGCTCGGTGATCGCGACGTCGAGGCCAAGGTCCGCGAAGCGCTGCAGGTTGGCCGTCATGTCGGTCGGGAAGGCGAGGTTGGCGTCGAAGTGGGCCTGGATTCCAACGCCATCGATCGGCACGCCCTGGCTCTTGAGCGACTTCACGAGGTTGTAGAGCCCGTCGCTCTTGGGGTTGATGCCCTCGACGTCGTAGTCGTTGATGTAGAGCTTGGCCTGTGGATCGGCGGCGTGGGCCCAGCGGAAGGCGTCGGCGATGTACCCGATGCCGAGGGTCTTCAGGAAGATGTCGTCGCGCATCGAGCCGTCGGCGGCGATCACCTCGTTGACCACGTCCCAGGCGTAGATCTTGCCCGCGTAGCGGCCGACCTCGGTGGCGATGTGCTGCTGGAGGATGTCGGTCAGCTGCGCCTTGGTGAAGCCGCCGTCGCTGACCCACCGCGGAAGCTGCTGATACCAGACGAGGGTGTGGCCACGGATCTTCTGGTCGTGAGCCTGGGCGAAGGCGACGATGGCGTCCGCGTCGGCCCACTCGTACTGCCCGCGCGACGGTTCGAGTGGACCCCACTTCATCGCGTTCTCGGGGGTCACGGAGCTGAACTCGGTCCCGGCCATCTGCGCGTACTTGGCGTCGGTCTGGAGCTGCGGCATGGCCAGGGCGGTGCCGAAGTAGCGGCTGCCCGCGAGCTCCCGAAGGGTCTCCGACGTGTTGGCGGTCGGTGGCGCCGATGCCGGGAAGGAGAAGCTGGGCACTGAGACACTCGGGACGGGCGTGCCGGCGGAGGGGCCGGAGGAGCCGGCCGCCGGCGAGGCGGTTGAGCCGCCCGAGCCGCAGGCGGCCGCCACGACCGCGAAACCAAGGGCCAGCGCAAGGGCCCGTCCGGGAGCGAAACGACGATGACCAGCTAGCGATTCGATTGTCTTGTCCTCCCTGTCGATACCGCCCGAGGATATCATGCATACGTGTGCATCCGCGCTCGCGTACCTGCCGCTCCGCCGTGTCGAACCCGTGAAAGAATGGGGGCCTTCGGCAGGGCGCAGGGTCGCCGGGCCGTTCTTCGGGGCGAGGAGGCGAGCCGTGGCCGGTGATCTCGAGCGAACGACACCCGAGTCGGTGGGCATACCTTCCGAGGCGATCGTGCGCTGGCTCGACGCGCTCGAGCGGGACGCGCCCGATCCACACGCCTTCACGATAGTCAGGCACGGCGCCATTGCCGCGCAGGGCTGGTGGGCTCCCAACAGCCGGGACCTGCGCCACGCGCTCTACTCCGTCTCCAAGAGCTTCACCTCGACCGCGGTGGGGTTGGCCGTGGCCGAAGGCCGGCTCGGAATCGACGATTCGGTGGTGTCGTTCTTCCCGGAGGACGCGCCGGCCGTAGTCTCTCCGAACCTGGCAGCGATGAAGGTCCGTCACCTGCTTACCATGTCCACCGGCCACGTGGCCGCGGACCTGCCGGATCACCTGCCCGATTACGAGGGCAGCGGCGCTCGCGCGTTCCTGGCGCTGCCCGTCTCCGAGGCGCCGGGCACTCGATTCCTCTACAACACGCCGGCGAGCTACATGCTGTCGGCGATCGTCACGAAGCTGACCGGGCAGCGCCTGCTCGACTACCTGCAGCCGCGCCTGTTCGAGCCGCTCGGCATCGACGGGGCGACGTGGGAGCACGATTCGGCCGGGATCGACATGGGCGGCTTCGGCCTCCGCCTGCGGATCGACGATCTGGCCCGGTTCGGGCAGCTGTATCTGCAGGAGGGCCGCTGGCAGGGCAGGCAGATCGTTCCCGCCGACTGGATCCGGGCCGCGACGTCGTTGCAGATCGCCACCGGCCCGGAGCTCAACCCGAATCCGGACTGGCGCCAGGGCTACGGCTTTCAGTTCTGGCGCGGACGGCACAACAGCTTCCGCGCGGACGGCGCCTTCGGGCAGTACTCCCTCGTTGTCCCCGATCAGGATCTCGTGGTCGCGGTCAACTCCGGAACCGATCCGATGCACCGGATTCTCGACGCGGTCTGGGACGAGCTGCTGCCGCGCCTGAGTGCGACGCCTCTGCCCGTGGATCCCACCGGTGCCGTGGCGCTGGAACGGCGGCTGGACGGGCTGCGACTCCGGCCGCGGACCGGTCAAACCGGGTCGTCCGCCGAGCGCGCGGTCGAGGGTGCGGCCGAAGCGGCCGAGCGCGCGGCCGAAGCCACCGCCGAAGCGGCCGTCGCGGGCTCGACCTACGTCTGCGACGCGAACCCTCTCGGCCTTTCTTCGGTTCGCTTCGATTTCGACGTCGATGACGGGGCAGTCGAGGTGAGCATGGTGGATGGCGCCGCGCCCGTTCGGCTGGAGTTCGGGCGGGCAAGCTGGCGGACCGGCGTGTCCTCGTTCAGGCCGGGCGGCCCCGTCCCCTGGCCGTCGGGGGGAGTGCCAGCGGAGCCGGTCGCCGCAAGCGGCTGCTGGAGCCGGCCGGACCGTTTCGAGATCGACTTCTGCATCTACACCAACGCCTTCCGGTATACGTTCGGCTTCGAGTTCGGTGGCGAGCGGTCCGACGAGCTGCTCATCGACGGCCGCGTCAACGCCGCGTTCGGCGCGACGGACTTCGGGACGGTCAGGGCCAGGAGAGCGTAGAACCCGCGCGGGCGGGACCCGGGCCGGCGGCGGGGCCCGGGTCC
>VFSW01002832.1_pt1 | contig 26121 bp, 20 predicted proteins | sample 5358111 | NCBI WGS metagenome assembly VFSW01 (sample SAMN11554181, study PRJNA540505) | mine drainage metagenome | isolation source: sediment from site ElyBrook_90M | place: USA: Ely Copper Mine, Vershire, VT | collected 2017 | reverse complement strand
TCAGTGATGATGATGCTCGAGCGATGACAGCGTTTTTGATGACGCTGAAGAGCTCCGGCAAGCAGGAGGGAAAGCAATGACAAGGCGACCCGTTACATGCGCAGTGCTGTTGCTGATGGGTGCAGGAATCGGATGCCGGCACCCGTCCGCGTCCTCCTCTGCGTTGAAGCCCACCGCTGCAGGAACGGCCATCGTTCTGTCGAGCGGTGATAAACAGATGGGTGCGACCGGAACCGTGCTCGCCAGTCCGGTGGTGGTTCAGGTGAATGACGACAAGGGAACCGCCGTCCCGGGCGCCCTGGTGGAGTTCACGGGACCAGCAGGAGTTCGCTTTGATCCGGCTGAGGTGCTCACCGATTCGAGTGGCCAGGCTACGACGAATGTCCGGCTTGGCGCGATCGCCGGTCGCGAACTGGTCAGTGCCACGACGCCGGGCAAGGCTCATCCTGCGATGGTCCAGGTTGCGGAGATTGCGCTCGGCTATCAGCAACAGCTGGGGTCGATCGTTGCGGATCAATTCTGCAATCGCTGCCACGATCCAGAGTCGTCCGCCCAGCGCGTTTCGAACTACGACAACCTGGCGGTGAAGCCGCCCCCGTTCTCCGATGGTGGCACGTTGAACCAGATGAGCGATGCGGATCTGCTGTCGGTGATCCAGCATGGGGGGCCGGCGCTGAGCCGCTCCGCACTGATGCCGCCGTATGGCAAGACACTTAGTCCTGCGGATGTGCAGGCGGTCATTGCCTACATCCGTGTTGTGTCCGACCCACCGTACAGCCCACCAGGAACGGTCTACGGAAAGTAGTTCGGCGAGCTGACAAATGTTTCGATAACAACTTTCGCCGCCCTCCTCCGGGGGCGGCGATTTTATTCGATGGAGGCATTGTCTCGCGTCCGGGTTCCGCGTCACACAGGTGCCGACGGCAATCTCCGCTCCGCCTGCTCCTTGACCACGCCGTGCAGGAACGATAACTTTCAGCGTAGCCGCCATCCGGTTCTGGATTGTTCCAGACCTGGTGGAAGTTGCGCGTGGTGTGCGAGTCTTCCTGGCGCTATTACCTATGTGCAGAAGATCCGCTCCAGCAAGGAGCGAGGGAGTTCCAGTCGTCATGGCCTTTCAACGAAAGAGAGTTGGAAAGAGAAGTTCAGTTGCGTCGTGCGCGTCTTCAAACCATCGGGAGGCGCGGGGTGAACAGCGTGCGGCGAGGCGCCCCTTCACTCGGCGCGACGTGATGCGCGGTGCAGCAACGGGGATGATCTCGCTGGCGATGCGCGGCAACATGGCGGGTGCCGAAGCTCCGGCGAAACGTCCCAACATTGTCTTCATTCTCGCGGACGATATGGGGTACGCCGACGTGGCCTGCTACGGGCGCCCGGATCTGAGCACGCCTAACATCGACCACCTTGCTGCGCGAGGTGTGCGGTTTCTGCAGGCGTACGCCAACTCGGCGGTGTGCACTGCATCGCGCGTTGCGTTGATTACGGGCCGCTATCAGGATCGTTTGCGCGTGGGTCTCGAAGAGCCGCTGGCTGGCAACGCGAATGTTGGACTTCCGCCGGGATTTCCCACGCTGCCGTCACTGCTGAAGAAGGCTGGGTACGGAACGACGCTGGTGGGCAAATGGCATCTGGGCGTGCTGCCAAAGTTCGATCCGATGAAGAGTGGGTACGACCATTTTTATGGATTTCGCGGTGGCGCGCTGGACTACTACTCGCATGAGCATGGGAGAGGGCGCAGTGATCTCTGGGACGATGAGGTGCCGATCCACCAGGCGGGTTACCTGACGGACATGCTGGGTAGCCGCGCGGTTGAGGTGGTGAACGGCTACGCGAAATCCGGCGAGCCCTTCCTGCTGAGCCTGCACTTCAACGCTCCGCACTGGCCGTGGGAAGCGCCCGGCGATCAGGCTGAGTCCGTGCGTCTGCAGCAGGGGCACGAGAGTATTGCGGACTTCGATGGAGGAACGCAGAAGACGTATCAGCGAATGATCGAAGACATGGATCTGCAGATTGGGCGTGTGATGAAGGCGCTCGATCTGCATGGCCTGACGGAGAACACGATCGTTCTCTTTACCAGCGACAACGGCGGCGAACGATTCGCCGACACCTGGCCGTTCACTGGAAGGAAGACGGAGCTGCTCGAAGGAGGGTTGCGCATCCCGGCGATTCTTTCGTGGCCGGCGCGGCTTCCGCAGGGACAGACGACGGAGCAGGTGGCCATCGGCATGGACTGGATGCCTACGTTTCTGGCCGCAGCGGGTACAGCACCCGATCCGGCCTATCCGTCCGATGGGATGAATCTGCTGCCCGTCCTCACGCGGAAGGAAGGAGTTGTGCCGCGCAAACTTTTCTGGCGTTATAAGGCGAACGCTCAACGTGCGGCTCGCGATGGCGACTATAAGTTTCTGAAGATTCTCGACAACACCTTCCTCTTCAATGTGGTGGACGATCCGCTGGAGCGAGCCAACCTGAAGGAGCGGCACGCGGATGTATATAACCAGTTGGTTCAGGAGTGGCTCGCCTGGAACAGCTTGATGCTGCCAGAGATTAAGGAGAGCTATACAGACAGCTTCGATGGAGAGGAACTCGCAGACCATTTTGGTGCTCAGCACTCGAGCCAGGAGCCGGACAATCCAACGTCGCCAAAGGATTAGAGTTGCTTAGCGAGAGGAAACAATGAGTCGGTCGCTTTCTGTATCAGTCGCTGTATTTTTGATCAGCATGACGAGCCTGTGCTGCACCGGGCAGGCATTTGAACATCCGACGCTGGTGCAGTTCGACCAACCGGCAACTGCAGGAGAGTTTCCTTTGGTTTGCGGAGGTCGCACGGCGGCGATTTATCTGGACCCCGAAGAGGACGGCACACTTGGTGCAGCTGTCGATGCCTTTGCCTCTGACATTGAGCGCGATAGTGGTGTGAAGCCTGTGATATTGCACTCGCTTCAGACTCCGCTTCCTGCATACGTCGTGGTGGTGGGTGTGGTGGGCCACTCGCCGGAGATCGATCGATTACGGCGTGAACATGCCCTGGATACGAGCGCGATCGAGCACAAGTGGGAGAGTGCGCTGACGACGGTCGTGCAACGGCCCCTGCCCGGAGTGAGGCAGGCTCTGGTGATCACGGGTAGTGACCGGAGGGGCGCTGCGTATGCACTGTTTACGCTTTCGCGGCAGATGGGAGTTTCGCCGTGGGTGTGGTGGGCCGACGTTCCGGTGATTCATCACAGCGCTGTCTTCGTGCAGGCGCACGATGCGATCCAGGCTGAGCCGTCGGTGCCGTATCGTGGGATCTTTCTGAACGATGAGGATTGGGGCCTGCGTCCGTGGGCGGCGAAGAAGATGGATCCTGCGCTCGGCAACATCGGTCCCCACACGTATGCGCGCATCTTCGAGTTGCTGATTCGTTTGCATGCCAACTCGCTGTGGCCAGCGATGCATCCGGGAACGCTGGCGTTCAATGCGGTGCCGGAGAATGCGAAGCTGGCGGACCGATGGGGTATTGTGATGGGCTCTTCGCATTCGGAAGCGTTGTTGCGGAATAACGTGGGCGAGTGGAACGAGAAGACGGACGGGCCGTGGAACTACCAGGTGAACCGCAAGGCGATCGATGCGTACTGGGACAAGCGGCTGGTGGAGAACGGCGGGTACGAAAACTTTTATACCGTGGGCATGCGAGGCGTGCATGACAGCGGACTTGAAGCCACGGGAAGTGATGAGGTGAAGGCGCGGCTCGTCGAGCAGGTGATGGCGGACCAGCGCGCGCTGCTGGCGAAGCGGGTCAATCCTGACGTCACGAAAATTCCGCAGGTCATCTGGCTGTACAAGGAGTCGCTGTCGCTGTATCGCGCGGGGATGAAGGTTCCGGACGATGTGACGCTGGGCTGGACTGACGATAACTACGGCTACATCCGGCAGCTTCCGACAGTCGCCGAGCAGCGCCGCAGCGGAGGGTCGGGGATGTATTATCACGTCTCGTACTGGGGCTTTCCGCACGATTATCTGTGGCTCTGCACGACGCCTCCGTCGCTGATCCGCGAGGAGATGACGAAGGCGTATGACCACGGGGTGCGGCGCTACTGGATTCTGAATGTCGGCGACCTGAAGCCAGCCGAGTCCGATATCGACTACTTCCTGCAGCTGGCGTGGAACGAGCCTGCGATGGCGCAGATCGACCAGAAGACGTTTCTTGAGCGCTGGCTGGCAGAGCAATTTCCGGCGGCAGACGCACCTCGTATCGCTGACGTGATGCAGCGTTATTACGAGCTTGATTTTGTTCGCAAGCCGGAGTTCATGGGCTTCAATGGCTATGACGATGGCGTGAAGCGCACGGACTTCAACCCGCTGGCATGGCCTGCCGACGAGGCGTTTGGACAGAACGGAACACGCGTGAAGGCCTGGAGCAGCGTGGTTCGTGACGAGGCTGCGGTGGCGCGGACGTTACCATTGGCCTATCGCAGTGCTTACTTTGAGCTGGTCAAGTATCCGGTGGAGGCAGCGGCCGCGCAGAACGAAAAATTCCTCTTCACTGACCGCAGCTATCTCGACGCCAAGGAGAATCATGAGGTGGAACGGAAGGCTGACGCAGAGAGCGCTCGCGCTGCATACGACCGCATTCAGGTTTTGACGGCGGAGTATAACCAGCTTGAAGACGGCAAGTGGGATGGGATGATGTCCGCTGCGCCGCGGGATCGGCAGGTGTTCAAGATGCCGGCCACGGCTGCGGCTGCCGATGCTTCGCTGGCGCTGCCGGCTTCGTGGGGAGCCGATCGCTCGACCACTCCTGCACCTCCCGCTGGTGTCACCGGCTTTGTGGAAGAGCATGGCAGCGTCAGCATCAACGCGGCTCACTTTACTCGCAAGAATGACGGCGCGGCGGCGCAGTGGCATGTGCTTGCGGACCTCGGCATCTCGGGAGCTTCGGTGGTGTATGGCTCGCCGGGAATTCTCGCGAATGCTCCTTCGGCCACTTCGCTCGCTGCTGATGGGGCGTGGCTTGAGTATGAGTTCACGAACACCAGCGCGGGCCCGGCGACGCTGACGATTCATCTGCTGCCAACGTTTCCGGTGGACTCGGAGCATCGGCTGCGCTTCGCGATCGAGCTCGACGGGGAGGCGGCCACAACGCTCGACCTCGCGGGGGTTGGCGCGTGGCACGAGGGGAATGCTCCGACGTGGGAGACGAATGGGCGTCGCAACTCGGCGGTTCTGTCGACGCAGATTGCGGAGTTGAAACCGGGGCACCATACGGTGCGACTGATCTATGAAGATCCGGGTGTCGTCTTCGAGCACCTGGTGCTGACCTTTGCGGGAGCTCCTCCGGCGTATCCTGTTCCTCCGGAGACCTGGCTGGCGCGGTGATGGAATGCGATGGATGTTGCGAGGCTGCGGAAGTCAGGGAGCAAGGCTCGACTGGCGGATGATGAGTGTCGGTTCGATCAGCTTCACCTGCGGTGGTTGTTTGGGCGTGCGCGCGAGGTCGATCGCCAACTCTCCGGCCATCGCACCCATGCGAGCCGTTGCCTGGTCAATCGAGGTGAGCGGGACTTTTAGATACGGCGCGTAACGCAGATTGCCGCAGCCGACGAACGCGATGTCCTGCGGGATCGACAGGCCTGCATCCATCGTTGCGTGCATGGCGCCGATGGCGGTGAGGTCGTTGTAGCAGAAGACGGCGTCGGGGCGGGCACGGCGGGAGAGGAGCTCCTGCATGGCGTGGTAGCCGGCGGAGTCGCCAGCCTCTTCAAAGCGTTCGCGAGTGACGATGTAGTTTTTTGGCAAGTGGAGGCCGGCTTTGGCCAGCGCCTTTTGATATCCGTGGAGCCGGTCGATAGACGGGCTGGTGCTGGTGCCGCCGATGTGCGCGATGCGAGTTCGCCCGGTGTCCAGCAGATGACGCGTGGCCAGCTCGCCGGCCATCACGTCGTTGCAGCCGACGAAGTTCGCCTTGAGGGAGCGGAACCGGCGGTCGAGCAGCACGAGCACCGTGTTGGTGTTGCCGAGGAAGGGCCGCGATGAGTGCGGCTGACAAGACGCGACTAGGATGGCGTCCATGCCGCGATTGAGCATGGTGCGAATCTCGTTGCGCTCGATCTCGGGATCCTCTTCCGAGGAGGCGAGCATGAGCGCGAAGCCGCTCTGCCGCAGGGTTCCACCCAAGGACTTTGCCAACTCGGCGAAGAAGGGATGGACGAGATCTGGCACCACCAGGCCCACCGCAAACGACTGTCCGCTGGCCAACGCCTGGGCGAGCATGTTGGGTTGGTATTTCAGCTCCTTCATGCGCTGCAAGACGCGGGCGCGGGTGGCGTCGCCGATGTCGGGACTGCCGCGCAGGACCTTTGAAACAGTGACAGTGGAGACGCCCAGATCCTGGGCAATGTCTTTCAACCTAACGGCCATGCATTCTCCAGAGAGGGCTGCTGCGCATCCGTTTCCAATGCGTATCCAGTGTAGCGGCGAAGCTCAACTGAATCGGGTGCCTCGCCACAAAGCCCATCCTCCTCCCAGCAGCGAGACCACCAGCAGGCCACTCAAGACGACGACCCAGTGGAGGTTCATCGCTAGTGCGGGGACGCGGGCGTTGACTCCGAGCCAAACAAAGATGAAGGTAGCCGCGGCAACGATGAGGACATCCCACCAGCGCCTTCGCTCGTTGCGGCTTCCGAGCTCGTCTCCGCTCTGGGCCAGCAACACTTCCTGGTAGTCCATGCCGTAGCGGTCGCACTCCCTCTCCAGCGCCATATTGCGGGAGAGATTTTCGCGGGAGGAAGCGACGGCGGTGCTGATGGAGAGAGCTCCGAGAACCATCAGGACGGATCCAGCCAGTACGAGGATGAGGTTAGCGTGGCTCGCACTCGCGAGTTCGCCGAAGACGAGCGCGCCCCAGGCGAGTCCCCAAAGCTGGTTCGTGTTGGAGAGCGGAATGCCGCGACCGATGCCGAGGTACTTGGTGGCGAACTGCTGGAAGAGGTCTCCGACTACCCAGACGAAGCCTCCGAGAAAAAGCCAGAAGAGCAACTGCTTGTTGTGGGCCAGCGGGAATGCGGAGGAGTGGAAGCCTCCGTCGAGCGTGAAGGTGAGCAGCAGCATCGTGCCGAGCTCGCCGACGGTGAAGACGGTGACGAAGGAGAGGGGGTTCATTCCGCTCAAATAGGCTTTGCGGTAGGGAACATACATCGTGCCCCACATGAGACTGGCTCCTCCGGCGGCGAGCAGGCCTCGGACCGCGTGGGGCGAAATGGAAGCACCTGTGTTGATGGTGCTGAAGCCGAGCATGATCGCGGCGATGACAATGACGACCGCGCCAAGAATCACCTTGAAGAGGTTCTTAGCGCTCGCGCCCTCCAGCTCGCGAAAGAGTACCATCCCCCAGCCGAGACCAACCAGGCCGTTGGTGTTCCAGAGAGGGAAGGCGGTGGCGAGGCCGACGTCGCGGATGGCGAAGACGGTGAGGGTGTTGGCCACGGCCCATAGAGCTCCAGCGAAGATGGCCCAGATGATGAGGTGTTTTCTTGCGGCAAGATCGGCGAAGACGTAGCTGGTGCCCTTGAGCAGTGTAGGAAAAGTCCAGCGCGCTGTGAAGACTCCGGCGACCATGCAGAGGGAGATAGCAAACGGAGAAAAGCCGGCGTTCACCAGCTTGGTGGGGGCCTCTGCTCCGCCGAGCCAAACTCCCGCCGCAAGGCCGCAGATCACACCCATGCCGTGCAGCGAGATGCTCGTTCTGGCGGACCGAGGCTGGACATCCGCCGTGTTGCTCACCATGCCCAAGCTCTCTCCTGTGGGTTCGATTTTTGCGTTAGTGCAGAAACACAAGGAGGAGAATACCAGCGATCAGCACCCCAGCCGGGACCCAGAATTGCACATCGGTCAAGATGGCCTTGAGTGTCTGAGATCCGGTCTTTCGATCCATGTGGGTCTCACCTTCTCCAATTTTCTCCTGTGGAGAAATCAGGCCGTCGTCAGCGCTCACGTTGGGTTACGGTAGAGCGTCGCTTGTACCGGTGTCAAGCAAGCGTGGGGGCGGAGTGTTTGCTGATGAGCCGCGGAGAAGACTTGCGTCAGGTTGCCTCGTCCTGTTACGTTAGCGGTTACGTAGGCGTTTGGAGGCGAATTCCAATTGCGCCACCGAATTCGATCCTCCTGAGGAGAGATGCCATGAGTTCATCCACATCAGCAACAGCCCTGTCTCAGCAGCCATTGCACGACCTGGACGAGTGGGACGACTTCCTCGCAGGGCGCTACAAAGAAGGTAAGAGCGAAGAAGAGTTTCGCGTGTATGACGCGACGGCCACGCCGGGTGTTGCGGAGTTCTATCGGCTGAACCACGAGAACATGACCGTCGACTACGTGCTTCGGAAAGAGAAGGAGTACTTCAGCCTGAACAAGGGCCAGAAGACGATCTGGGAGGCGGCTGAATTCCTCAATACGCTGGTGGATGATAGCGATCCGGACACTGACCTGACGCAGATCGAGCACCTGCTGCAGACCTCCGAGGCGATGCGTCGCGATGACTGCCCGCGCTGGATGATTCTGACCGGATTCATCCACGACCTGGGCAAGTGCCTGTGCCTCTATGGCGAGCCGCAGTGGGGCGTCGTCGGCGACACCTTTCCTGTGGGCTGCGCGTGGTCCAGGGATATTGTCTTCCCGGAATACTTTGCCCTGAACCCGGACCGCAACGTTCCTGAGTACCAGACGAAGTACGGAATCTATGAGCCGAACTGCGGCCTGGAGAACGTGCACATGTCGTTCGGGCACGATGGCTACATCGCCGAGGTGATGAAGCCGTATCTTCGCGACGAGTCGCTGTACATGCTGCGTTTCCACTCGTTTTATCCGTGGCATAAGCACGGCGCGTATGACCATCTTTGCACGGACAAGGACCGTTCGATGCTGGAATGGGTGCTCAAGTTCAACCAGTACGACCTTTACTCCAAGGGCCATACCAAGCCGAATCTTCAGGAGTTGAAGCCCTTCTACGATGAACTGTTTGCCGAGTTTCTGCCTGCCACGTTGGCGTGGTAGGCAGGGGCAGATGTCGGATCTGGAGGCATCCGGCGGACGCAAGGCTTGTGTCGGGGTGGCCGTGCCGTGCATCCAATAGGCATGAATCGAGGTGGATTATGCCTGTCATCCGGACATGCGCTCAATGCAACCAGAAGAACCGCGTCTCTGCAAAACATCTGAGCAGCACGGGGCGATGCGGAGCGTGCAAGGCTCCTCTTCCTCCGCTGGCGGAGCCGCTTCCGGTGGACGCTGCGCTGTTTGAGGAGGTCGTCCAAAACGCGACGGTGCCGATCCTGGTTGACTTCTGGGCGGGCTGGTGCGGACCGTGTCGTTCTGCCGCTCCCGAGGTCGCCCGTACCGCAGCCGATATGGCCGGTAAGGCCCTGGTCCTGAAAGTGGATACCGAAGCCAATCCTGAACTTTCGGCGCGGTTTCAGGTTCGTGGCATTCCCAACTTTGTTGTGCTCTTTGGTGGGCGCACCGTCGTGCAGCAGGCGGGCCTGGTGGACCACAACCAGATGGAGCAGTGGCTCCGCTCCGCTGTTGCGTAAGTGCAAAGCAGAGAGGCTAACGTGCCTGAAAACTCAATCCCGAAATCGCAACTGACCCGCTTTCGAATCGCATTGGTCGTGGCAGTGGTTGCGGATGCGCTTCAATTCATCTTTCTTCCGCTCTTCGTGGAGGGCGTTGAATCTCCGGTGGAGGACGTTCTCGACTTTGGGGTGGCCGGGCTACTGATCTACCTTCTCGGCTGGCACTGGGAGTTTTTGCCATCTTTCTTTGCGAAGCTGGTGCCGGGCGTCGACCTTGTGCCGTTGTGGACGCTCGCAGCTGCGAACGTCGATCGGACGACGAAGCGGAGCGCTGCGACTGCGGCAGAAGGCGGGGAAGCGCCGAGAGTTTGAGAGGCCAGAGGCTTCAGCCGGTGCAGGCTCGAGGCACCGCTCCGTCGATATAGCTGCGGTCTCTGTCACGAATGGGTGGCATCGTATAGCCTGTTTTAACTTGTTTAGATCGCTCCCATCCCCTCCCCAGAAACGCTTGTTATCCTCAAAGGACCTCTCGCAAACCCGGAGACATGCCGATAGTGTCTTCGTCGCTCCCAAACCGACCAGGCATCTGGTCGAGGGTTGGCGACGCAATCGTAGAGACTTAAGCATGCCGACAGAGCCCCGAAATTCGTTAGCTCCGCAACACCCGCCGCAGGCAGATAGGGCGTTCGAAACGTATTCGGCCGCGTGGCGTGGACGTCCGTGGGCACAAAATGGCTCGAAGTTGGATGGGGGTGGACGCGATCCGGAACAACTGCGTGGCGAACTGGAGAAGATGAAGTTGGTGCTGGAGGCTAAGCGGTCGCAGCACCGGAAGATGGAGCATTGGTCGCGGGTGTGGTACCTGAGGAGGTTGATCTCACGTGTGTATCTGGAGGAGTTGGCCTCTGATATTGCGTGGCTCGAGGCCGTTGTAGCAAACGCCTCGCCCGAACTTGATCCCCTACAGGAAGCGAGCCCACTGAAACCGGAGGGTACGCGGCTACAATCTTCCATGGCTCTGCGCAAGGCATCCAGGTAGGACATCGGGGCCAACGTGGTGAAACGCTGGCAGAAGTGATGAGTCCTAGCTCTTGGGCCGGGCCTTCTGTCGGACCATATTCCGAATCAAGTAGAAGGTAAATAGCGCGTTGCCGATCAGATATCGATTGGCAAGCCGTACGGGTTCCTGAGCCCAGCGGTAAAACCACTCGAGACCATAATTCTGCATCCACAAAGGAGCGCGACGCGTAACCCCGCAGATGATTTCGAAGCTTCCTCCAACCCCTACAGCGACAGGAATGCCAAGAGGACGAATATGCTCCTGGATGAAAAATTCCTGGCGCGGAGCTCCGAGAGCCACGTTAATGATGGAAGGCTTCGCGGCTTTGATTGCTTCAAGAACCTCGTTCAGAATCTCAGGATGCTTAATGAACCCAACCGGGGGACAGCTTACGCCTGCGACTCGGAGGCCGGGATACTTCTTCATCATGATGGAAGCAGACTTCGCGGCAGATCCAGGATTGCCTCCGAGAAAGTAGCTGGTGAGATCGAGCGAGACTGATTCCGCGCAGAGATAAGAGATGAGATCTACTCCTGCGATGCGAGCAACCGTTTTGCGCCCCAACCATTTGCAGGCAACCGCCACGGAGATCCCGTCGGCGCAGACATATTCAGCTTCACCTACACATCGGCGAAAGTCTTCGCGCTCCTCTGCGAGGACGTAGAACTGTGCATTGGCTGTTACGACGTGGTTTGTCTTGCCTGGCGCGAAAGTATGACCGATGAGCCGACGCGTCAGCTCGTAGACGGAGAGCGGATCGATTCGCAGAGGGCCGATGCCGATGCGCTCGGGCAGACCATAGTAGGGGTCAATGGGAGTGTCGAACGCATTCTGAACCTGCGAGGTACTGATCAACTGCAAACCCTGAGGCATCAAGCCCTCCTGCATCTCGAATCTAAAAGCTCATGGCAATACCGGACGGTAAGTGGACATGATGCGGATAGTCTTTGAGTATCTAGCCGGGGAGTAGGCGAGTTCTTTAAAATTGCTCAGAAAACAGGGGACGAACTCTTCGTAATATTACCGATAAGATAAACATTTGCTTAACTCGGGACAACTGAAGAAGAGTCTTTGAGTGTTAGATATAGTCAAACCAGCAAATTGCAAGAATTCTGATTATTACAGAAAGCTTTCAAATGACGGGTAACCCCTTTGCGGGTGTTAACCCCTAGTATGCCAGATTCCGCACAACTAGCTAGTCCCTTGTGAGTTGCCTTAAATAAGAGGACTGACGGCAACTGTAAACCATTCCATCCGGGAAGAAGGTACAAAACTGCTCACGTCAAGAGGAGCTGTTTGCTGCTTCGGCCTGCTTCTTAAGCCCTATACATGCCATGACGAAGAGTAGCCAGAGGATCCGCAGATAGCCGAAATCGCTCTCTCCAATGTTGTAGACGAGGTTACAAAGGATGACCACGATGCACCATCGGACAAAGGCTGAGTCGGAGGTGCGTCGAAAGCAACGAACTGCGTTTATTCCGGCTTGGAGCGTCATCAGCGCTAAAACGATGACCCCGCCCATACCGAGTTGTAACCACAGATCAAGATATCCACTCTGAGCCTGATATAGGTTCCAACCAGCGATGAGCACGACATTTTTCGATGCCCCCTGCAGACCGCGCCAGAATGCTTCATATCCATAGCCCAGCAGAGGTCGGTGAAGGACTGCATCCCACGCCGCTGCCCAGATCACGGTGCGCTCGTCGAGCGTGGGATCCTTGCCGACGCTGGTTAGGATCAGCGAGGACAGGAGAAAAAAGATAGATACCAAAGCGCCGACGACGGGTATCGATATCAACAGTACAAACAAGGAGTCCTTGGCCGGCAGTTTTTGCAGCAGCCAGAGACAGCCGGATAAAGTGAGTGCAAACAGGGTCAGGAGCCAGCCCGTTCTCGATTGCGTCATGACAATCAGCACGAGGCAGAGAACTACGTAGACCGCCCGCAGGGGCCTCTGCAGCGCGCGGTTCGGTTTCCAATGGATCGCCGTGACGAGGAAGAGGGTTACGGCGCCAGCGCATTGCTGCTTGTGAACAAACACCCCGCGCCAGCCCGCCGGGGTTGCGCCAATGCTTGGCACGAAGAGCGCCAGGGCGATACTCGCCGTGACCGCGACGGTGCCCGTCAACATGATCAGATCCATTTGACCATCGGTCGTGTATGACTCCGCGAGATAAATTGCGAATAGCGTGAAGCAAAGTAATGTAATTCCGCTGACGATGCTCTGACGCGGGTCGACCGACCATGCCGAGGACGCTAGTGCGAGGAGCGGAAGAGCAAGGATCAGCTTCAACCGGAGACACGCCGAAAACATCACGGTGAATCTCTTCGCGATAAGAGTGAAGCAGATGATCGACACAACGAGTAAGCCGATCTGGTGTGTCAGCGAAACGCTTTCCGCGGAACCGGTGTCTGCAGCACCGGGGAATCCGCTGTTGGAATAGTAGAGGAGCGGCAGAAGAATGAACCACGATCGCACCAGCTTGCCAGTCGGGATAGGCGGCTGCGCAACAGCAGATTCAGCTAGCATTGGCACAGCCAGGCCTCCTTTCCAGATCAGAGATTAGGCGCAGCCTCATCGGCTCTTATACCCCCACGTGCCTGGTACCGGCCTGGAACCGGAGAGCGTGCGTAACGCCGATTTGACCGCGTCCATTGCAGGCTTAGGTTGGAACGAATCGTCCAGTAGTCCGGGACGGTGCGGCTTTCCATCAGCGCGATGAAATTTGGCGGGCTGCACTGAATTAAGCCAGTCCCACCGGTCGGTCGGTGTCCAAAAGATGATTCGGTCGGTCTTGCCGGCGGGGACCACCTGGGTAAGGTAGTCGTAATAACACTGGGCGACCGCGCGATCCCTCTGCTGTACGTCACCCTGCACCCTGGTGTCATCGACATCAAGCTCGGTGATGAGCACCTGGAGGCCGAGGGCACGTACGCGCTTTATGAAGTCTAGAAAAGCCGGCCCTCCAAACGGCGCCGATGCGTCGAGGTGGGATTCGATCCCAATGGCCTGAACGGGCACTCCGCGTTTGAGCAATTGCTCCAGCAGGGTGAGTGTCAACTCGCGCGTTCGTTCAAACTCCGGAAGGTCTTGTTCCACGTCATAGCAATTTAAAACAAGCAACGCACTCGGATCGGCAGCCCTCGCCGCGTGAAATGCGATGTCCAGATACTGTGGGCCGAGCAGGTTCACCCATATGCCTGGATAGAGCCCATCCGCACGTTTGCTCCAATGCACGACCGGTTCGTTGACGACGTCCCACGATTCGATTCTTCCGCGATAACGTCCTACCACTGTCGTGATGTGGTTAGTCAATCGCTGAGCCGCATTTTGTGGCGTGAGCACCGATGGAAACCACGCGGGATTTGCGTTCGGACTGTTCCAGCAAAGATTGTGGCCATGCACCAACATGCGGTGACTCTCGCAGAAGTGGACCATCCAATCAGCGTCGTCGAAGGTGTAGGTGTCCGGCCCCGGATGTACTCTGGGCCATTTGAGTTCGTTGCCGGGAGTCAGGAGATTGAAGTTCTGCGCTACAAATTGCGCGAACTCCTCGACCTGAAGATCGGCTCTTTCACTTTGAACTCCCAGCTTTACGTTGGATTGAGCTGCCAATTCTCTGAGGGAGTCCGCCGCCCTCTCCTGTGAAAGCAGGCACGCCCTCAATGGGTCCGAGAGCATCAGTCCGGGCCCAAGCCGTAGTGCATTGATCAACATTTCTCTTCGAGTCATGCACCCTCTGTGCGGCTAGCGCATCGACAAATCCTGGCAGAGTTCGGCTTCGTGTTCAGGAGTAGATTGCCTCAATCGAATGTTACTGCAGAACAGCAGCACCGCCAGCTTGCGCAATTTGATCTTGCTGCCGGCCGTCTGAAGTATGTATGAATTTTCTGCGCATAGCATCTGTCGGCTTCTCAACGAGAATGTGAACTAGATAAGCGAGCAGAATGGCAACGGCGAGACTCAAGATGCCGGCGAGCCATTTTGAAGATACCACTCGGTCAATCTCAAGCATCACGGTCTCATGCAGAAGGTATAAGGCATAAGAAAGTGTACCGAGTAACATGAGGGCACGCGTGTTCAGTATGCGCCCGACCCAACTCCCGGGTACATGAACAACGTAATAGAGAATAGGCGCGAGGGCGATTCCCTGGATGGAATACCGCAGTGTCTCGCGAAACACCGGATTTCGGAACACGAGAGTGAAGAGCAGCAAGGTGAGGGAAGCGGGAAGGATGATCCGTTCCAGCCGCTCGCGAGTGAATATCCGAGTGACTGTCGAAGTCCTTTCCCAACTAGCAAGAGCACATCCAAACAGGATCGAATCTGCGCGACAATCCGTGGCGTCTCGCGCCCAGTCTAAACCATTGGAGAAGGTGAAAACGACGACAGTCCTCCAGACCAGAATCGCTCCGCATAACCACAGTAAAGCAACCGCAATCTGGCGGTAACTCATCTTGAATCGGGTGACGAACAGCAGCATGAGAAGGGGAAACAAAAGATAGAAGTGTTCCTCTACTGCGAGCGACCAGAGGACTCCAAGACCTCGAATCAGACCGTTGCCATTATGCGAATAATAATTCTGGTAATAGAACGCCTGTGAACACACGCCCGCGAGAGTAATGCCTTTCAAATGATGAACAGCAGCGAGGTAAAGAAGTGTTGCTGCCATGATGGTATACATCGGCGGAAATATTCTGAGGGATCGTCGCAAATAGAAAAGCTTGAGAGAAATCCATCCCGTCTTCTCGCGTTCCCGGATCAGCAATGTTGTGATCAGATATCCGCTGAGCAGGAAAAAAATATTAACGCCGAGACGTCCTGGAACAACCTTATCCAGGCCGGCATGGGAGACAAATACGATTAGAAAAGAGACTCCCCGAAGACCGTCGAGGGACGGAATCTTGCCTGCGCTTAACGCGGTTCGAACGATCGTACCTTCCACGACATGTCCCCCCGAAGGAGAGTAATACAATAGCCGTGCTACTTATTTCAGTCCGATGGTATTTGGAATCGGCGACCTTTTACAAGGGAAATTGATGCGACTTGGTCATGCAGGTCATTGATATGGCGATGGATGCATCGCTGTGCACTCCGCCGTCCCCTGTAAATACGACCAATGCGCTCGACTAGCCATGCTAGGATGAGGGTTCCTTGAATCAGCCATGTGATGGACATGCACGCCAATCTAAGAGGGTGATGCACCCTGATTATCGAGCCCGTTTATGATGTCGAAGTCCGTAAGTGTGATTATTCCAGCGTTCAACGTCGCTAGCTGCATCAGTACGGCGATTCATTCCGCGCTTTCCCAGACGCTCGCACCACTCGAGATTATTGTCGTAGACGATGCTTCGACAGACGCCACAGGCTCCATCGTCGCCGATATCGCGAAAGATCATAGGTCCGGCCGTCTCATTCAGATGCCACAGAATCGAGGGGCTGCAGCAGCACGCAACGTTGGTCTGGACCATTGCTCCTCTGACTGGATTGCAATCCTGGATTCCGACGATCGTTACCTTCCGCGGCGCTTGGAGTACCTGGTGGCTGCAGCGGAAGAAGCGGGACTCGACCTCGCTGCCGACAACTTTTATAACTACGATGCTTTTGCGGACCAGATGGTCGGCGTCGCCATACCGCCAGAAATGATTGGAACCTGCTTACCTTTGGATCGCTACGCTTTCGTTCGCAATTGTATGACGAACATGGCGGGAGCAACGGATCTTGGCTTACTCAAGCCGATCCTGCGGCGTAGTTTTGTGGAGCAAGTTGGCTTGCGTTACCGCGAGGATGTCCGCCACGGGGAGGACTTTATCTTCTACTTGACAGCTCTCGTCCATCGAGCCAAGTTCGCTGTATTTCCGGGAGCCTACTATGTGTATACGCAGCGGCTAGGAAGTGTTAGCGGAAGGCATTCCGCACTGACCAGAACTAGAGTCGATCTGTCAGAGGTGGAAGCAGTAAGCAGGCAGATCGCTTCCTCGCAATTGACGGACGACGATCCACAGCTTGCCCACCTCTTGAATCTGCGGGCAGATCGCATGCGTGCCGCAAAGAAGTTTTTTGCTTTCCGGACAGCCGTGACGGAAGGGCATTGGATTCAAGCTGCTCACCACGCGTTGGCAGATAAGGACGTAAGAAGTTGTGCTTCACAAGCCCTCGGATACAAGTTCAAGAAACGTTGGCGCAGTTTGGTCGACGGAAGTGAATAATCATGCTGGATCCAGGAGATCGATCGTTTGCAACTATTATCGCGACTAACCAAGAGCGGCTTGGCCAGAGACACGATGCATCTGTCAATAGGCCAGGGATTGCGGCTCGTGATCCAGGCAGCGTATTTCGTTCTGATTGCGCGGTCGCTAGGCCCAACAGCTTATGGAGCCTTCGCATCGGTTGTCGCTCTCGCCGCGGTACTCGGTCCGTTTTCGGGCATGGGAACCACGAATTTGTTTATAAGGGATGTGCGTTCCGGAAAGCGCGAGCCCGTCATCTGCTGGGGTAACGGCCTGCTTATTACTGTTGTATCCGGATCGCTGCTGACAGTTGTCGTCTTATTGGTGAACCATCTCTTTCATCTGAAGACGAGCTACTTCATCGTGTTAGTCGTTTGTATTTCAGATTTAGTGTTCATGAAGATCACAGAACTCGCAGCATTCGGGTTCGCCGCCAGCAATCGGATGAAAGATACGTCCATTCAAAGCGTGGTGATCAGCTTGCTACGGTTACTTGCGATAGGGATCCTTGTCTTGACCCTTCGTCACGTGTCTCTTTCGGAGTGGGTATGGGCCTATCTGGTGAGTGGCATGGTGGGAACGGGGTATGCCGTCTATCGAGGAACTGCTCTGTGGGGACGACCGCAACTCCAATTGAGTTCACTGCGAGAGGATCTGTCCGAGGGACTGTTCTTCAGCATCAGTACCTCGGCAACAAGTATCTACAACGATGTCGATAAGATCATGCTTGGGCGCCTCTCTGATTTCGCCTCGACCGGAATCTATAGCGCAGCTTACCGGCTTATTGACGTAAGCATGACGCCTGTCCGCTCGCTCGTTTCGGCAGCGTATCCGGTCTTCTTCAATAAGGGTGTAGGCGGAATTCGTGCTACCCATCCTTATGCCAAAGTCCCTCGTTTTCAAGGCGTCGATGTATGGTGCGGCGCTTTCCGTCTGCTTATGGATATCCGCACCGATACTCCCTCTGCTCCTGGGAAAGCAATACATCCTTGCCGTACCGGCGCTCCGTCTTCTGTCGCTTATTCCCCTCCTAAGGTGCTTCCATGTTTTTTTCGCGGACTCCTTATCGGGCGCGGGATTTCAGCGCACACGAACAGCCATTCAGGTGGGAGTAGGACTCGTGAATGTGATAGCAAACCTGATCATACTTCCACGCTTTTCATGGCGAGGAGCGGCTTGGACGAGCTTGGCCTGCGATGGATTGTTAGTCGTCATCTTCTGGGCTGTTTCTGATTACTTATTTCGAAGACAAACGCCGCAGATTGGAGAAGTAATTCCGGCCTAGTTGATCAGGCCATGAGGTGTTTGGATCATTGAAGGAGGAGCATGCAGTCGACCCAGGATTTTACGCACTTGATCCTAACTCGCTTCAATACCGCCGTTGATTTCGCTCCTTCAGCGAAGGGTCTGGATGATGAATGGCTCAAAGCAAGGCTACTTCTGTTCGAGCGCTATTGCCTTCCGACAGTCGCCGCTCAAAGGAACGTGACCTTCAGATGGCTGGTCTTTTGCGACGCGGCGAGCCCGGCATGGTTCAAAGAAAAAATGTCTTCCTATGGCGAGTTGGTTTCACCGATCTATATCGATGGACCTGCTACGGATGAGGTCATCGCGCGATCCGTCGCAGCCACGGGATTGGTCTCAAGCTCACACCTCATCACAACGAGGTTAGACAATGATGATGGTATCGGGAGAGATCATCTGAGACTTATTCAAGGAGCATTCAAGCAACAGGATCGGGAGTTTCTTATATTCCCCCTAGGGCTGCAACTCTATCGCGGGCGACTCTATCATTGCTATTGGAAATCGAATCCGTTTCTTTCACTGGTGGAAAGGGTTAAGGGAGACGGTTCCTTCACGACTGTCATGTGCGTTGAACATAATCTTGTCCGAACGGCTGGCAAGGTCCGGAATATTATCTCCGTGCCGCAATGGCTGCAGGTGATTCACGGATCCAACCTGTTGAATACACTTCGAGGGTGGCCGCGAATTTCTCGTCGCGGACCATCAGCGTTTAGCATCCCCTTCCCGAAGGAAGGACCCGACACCGTAGCGACTCAGCTTAGGCTTTCAGCTGCTTCCTTCTTTACACGAGGAAAAAGGCTCTGGGACAAGATCGCTGACGCAATCGGCCGCCGCTCCGCCGAGTAATTGGTTTTTGCGGGAGGACCCGTCAAAGGCCGGCGTCGACTGGTGGACTTACCTGCAGTCGTTCCCGGGAGCGCACGCCGCAGCGTAGATATCTTCTAATACTTGTGTCTGTGTTTCGAGAGAGTATTTCTCCCGGATGCGCTCCGAGCCACGAGCGCTGAAGCGGCTCCACAACGACGCATCGCGGAGCAGGCGAATCATGGCAGCAGCGAGCGCAGGAGTATCTCGCTCCGGTACAAGAAGGCCTGTATGGCCATCTTCTACGGCTTCCGGGATTCCTCCGTGACTGAAACTCACAACAGGAGTTCCCATCGCCTGCGCTTCGGCAAAGACCATACCGAATCCTTCGCTGTCTCCGTTGTCAGCTCGCAGGCTTGGAACGCAGAATACGGAAGCGCGCGACATATAATCCCGCACCTCGGAGGTTGGGCGAGCTCCGAGGAAACGAACAGGGAGATTGAGTTGTTGCGCTTGCGCTTGCAGCCGGCTGCGCAGGGGACCGTCGCCGATGACGGTCAGAGATGTACCTGGGAGAGCTCTCTTAACCTCCGCCATGGCCTCGAGCAAAAACTCACATCCTTTTTTCTGAACGAGACGACCTACAAAGAGGACGCTTCCATCGCGAGGCTCGTCCGATTGGGAAAACTGATTGCAGTTCACACCGGTGTAATGCACTCGCAGTTTATTGCGCGGAAAGCCCACCTCAATTGCCTTTTCGCGAATAAATTCCGAAACACATAAAAAGGTGTGCGCACCTTCCCACAGTTGGCGACGCCGGAGCACATATAAAAGGCCGGTCGCGCTGGTTCGCAGGCTGCTGTCGCTACTGGTGACGTCGTATCCGTGAAGAGAGACGATAAGTGGAATATTGAGGTGTTTGGCGAGAGGCAATGCGGCTACTCCATCCAATGCGAAGTGCGCATGAATCAGCGATGGCCGGACCTCTCTAATCCGGGCCTTGAAGGCGGGGCTATAGCCGCTTACCTGGTAGAGCAGGGTTCTCAGGAAGGGCAACCTCGCTCCCTGCGATGCCAGCAAAATACTCCGGGCAGAATGGGGGAGCCCGGATTGCTCTTGTTTGAGCCCGGCGTAGACTGGCTCAAAACGGCGAAGGGCTTCTGCTTGTTCTCGAATGAACGTTTCGCTGCCGGGCAGCAGGGCAGATCGAAAGATCACAACGCGAGGGCGGCTGCCAGAGTGAGGGGTCTCGTTCACGTTAGATGACTCGATCCGTCGATTGACCAGGGAGCGTCCGGGCTTTTGCGAAAAAGAGCCTATCACGAAGTTGCTTTCGAAGCTTTGGTGAGAGGATATAGGCTCCGCACAGGAGCGTGACGAGATAGGGCGTAGCGGACCCTACGATCACGGCCTCCTTGAATAGTGTTGCGAATCCCTTCCAGCCAGCGCCATCCTCTACCGCCCGACCTACGCAGCTTCCCAGGATGAATCGAGAATAGGCTCGTCTGCTCAATAAATGTCGTCGACTTCTACCCCACTCCAGACGTTCCTGCCAATTCAGAGTACTGGTGATGCTCGTCCGCCCAGCCGGCACATGGTAGATAGAAAGAGGTTCATCGATTACCACCAACCTAAATGCTTCATCACGGCTTATACGAAGAAACCAATCCATATCCTGAAAAAACGGGAGGCTGTTGTCGAAAGGGACGCGTAGGTAAAGCGCCTTTGAACACAGGAATGTGGACGTCTGGAAATAACAAAGATAGTCGAACATGAACTCAGAGATGGGCTCACCGTCTTTTGGCAATCGACGTGGACGGACGACATCCGCTGTGCCTGGCGCATGACAGATGTAGCGCGACGTCACAAGCACTCCGTCGCTCTCAGCCGACTGAACAGACGCCAATTGCCGCTCCAGCTTACTTGGCAACCATTCATCATCGTCATCCAGAAGAGCTATCCACCGGCCGTTCGCCGAGCGTACGCCCAGGTTGCGGGCTTCGGATCCTCCCACCTTCCCGGATAATTCGAGGTATCTTAGTCTCGGCTCCTGAAGTTGTTCGATCGCATGCTTTGAATCGGGATCAGGACCGTCGATCACGACAACTATCTCAAAGTTGCCGAAGGTCTGCCGTCGCACGCTCTCTATAGAGCGTACAAGGAGCTGAGGGCGATTGAATGTTGGGATGACGACTGTAATCGTCGGAGCCTGCTGATCCAATACGTACTCCTCAAAGACTCTGGAGTTCACGGTAGTTATTACGAAGGCGCGAGGATCGGTATGCACTTGAAAGGGTTCAGCGCAAAGCCTTTGTTCGCATCGGTAAGCCCTGGACCCATTGCCAATACTGCACCGGCGCAACAAATGCTGTACAGCTTTGATGATACGCCATACACTATGGGGAAAGTATCACACTGTAATACTGCTCACTCTCGACAGCCGTCAATCAGCCAATGTGTCTCAGAATGACGACGCTTTCCGTACTTCGAGATCATCCTGCGTCTGTCATTCTCGTCTTGAAGAAGGAACATGCGAGCAAGCAATTCTGTGAAAAGTACTCAGCCTAGTTCTGATCTGACCCTTGGTGCGATTCTTGCGGTCTTTCGGCAGCGCCGACGAATCATTGTCACCACAACTGTTGCGCTTTTCGTGCTCGTTGCGCTTTATTGTGTCGTCGCGACGCGTCACTACAAATCAACTGCGGTGATTGAGGTTCAGAGAAGCAGCGATGATTTACTTGGCCTTGAAAGTCTCATGGCTGCGCACCCGAGCGAGATGGGAGACGCACTGAATGCGAGTCTCGATCTTCAGACTGAGGTTGAGATTCTTCAGTCCGACACCCTTGCGCTGAAAGTAATCAACGACCTGAATCTTGAGGGCACGAAAGACTTCAAGCCTCACTGGAGTCCCATCGGGATGTTGCTTGGGATCCTCTCGTCGAAAGGGGTTGCCGATCCTTCGAGCGCGTCGCTCGAGGACTCGCCGAATCGACGAAATTTAGTCACGAAGACATTCAGCAGTCATCTCAAAGTAAAAACAATTTCGGGCACAAGGCTGATCGAGATTGATTACACGAACTCCGATCCCAGGATTGCGGCGGCGGTGGTGAATGACCTGATCCACGCGCTTATGGATTACGGTTTTACTACGCGAAACTCAGCCACCAACCAAACTTCAGAATGGCTTGGCGGTCAAATGTCCGACCTGAAGAAACAAGCCCATGATCTCCAGGCACGCGTGGTTGCCCTGCAACGCTATGCGGGTGTTTACAGTCTGGGAGAAGACTCGCAGGGACGTGAGCAGCTTTATAGTTCGACGCTGGATCAGCTGCAGCAGGCGACGAATGCGCTGACCGCTGCAACGTCGAACCGCATTATGAAGGGGGCTCTGTACGAGACAATTCGCAATGGGGATCCAGACATGATCTCCGGATTAGCCGGTGCTGGTCCTGCAAGCTCCACCTCGGCACAGAATTCGTTCGCGCTTCTGCAGAGTCTGCGTGCGCAGCAGGCCACCACGGCGGCACAATTGGCGCAGGACATTTCGAAGTTTGGCGCCGATTATCCCAAGCTTGCGGATGAACGCTCCAACCTTGCCAGCCTGAATAAATCGGTTGACGCCGAAATTCGTCGCATCGGAGAGCGTGCGAAGAATGACTATGAAGCAGCGCGCGGAGCCGAAGACAAGCTGTTGAGTGTCTACAACGAACGCAAGGCGCAGGCCGAGAAGTCAAATAACAGAGCAATCGAATATGGCATCGCCAAGCAGGAAGCCGATAATAGCAGTGCTCTCTACGAAGATCTCTCGAAACGCCTAAGAGAGGCTGGGGTTATCGAAGGGTTGCGGTCGTCTAATATTTCGGTTGTAAGTCCAGCGAGGGTTTCGGCCAAGCCCTCGTCCCCGAATCCTCCACTTTATTTGTTGGGAGCTATTTTCCTTGGTTTGTTTCTGGGTGCGTGTGGCGCGCTCTATTCCGACATGACGGATGAAACAATTCAATCCTTTAGCGTCGTGGAAGATTCTCTTGGACTTACACTTGCGGCCGTTTTGCCGTCTCAGGAGACGTCGAACCGAAGATCATTTCTTCGCCTGCCGATGGTTGGTCGCTTTGCGAGAAGTTCGACCGAGTCTATAGGCCCGCTCGTCGTGTTGGATCAACCTGCGAGCCCTTTCGCGGAGGCGTTGCGGCGGCTGCGCATGTCCATCTTGTCCTCCCCTGGCACACCCGCTCCGAAGGTGATTCTTGTGACGAGCTCTGTGCCCGGAGAGGGGAAAACGACCGTGGCCGGCAATCTCGCAATCCTGCTGGCTCAGGCGGGCAAGAGCGTTCTCTTTGTCGATAGCGATCTGCGCCAGCGTGAACAAGGACGATTCCTTGATCCATCGCGTGGATCCGTTCCCGGTCTCAGCCAGCTGCTCTCCGATCCAGGGCAAACGATGCAGACGAACGAGGTACCTCGATGCGGGAAAATGCAGATGATACCCGCTGGCCCAGGTACACAATATCCTACCGAACTGCTGAGCAGCGATCGATGCCGTGAGCTACTGAATCAGTGGAAGAGCAGTTTTGACTATGTCATATTGGATAGTCCTTCGCTGCTCGATGTTACGGATCCGCTGATCCTTCAACAGTGGGCCGATATGACGCTGCTGGTAGCGCGTTACGGCTTCACAACTAATACGGCACTCAATCGCTCTTACCAGGTACTCGCCTCGGGTTCGGGAGCCGACGTAAAGGTCATCCTCAACGGTGTGGATCGAAGTTCCGTCAGCTATGCCGATTACTTTGGCTACGCGGGTTCGACGTACTATCAAACCACATGATGGAGTCATAAGATGCTCATCTCCCGCCGGCTTACATGCCTCTCACTCTTTGTAGCGATGACTTTGTGTCCGTATTTATTCGGCCAGGAGTCGCTGTTGATTGGCCCGGGCGATCAAATTCACGTTCAGGTCTTAGATACTCCTGAGTTGGAGCAGCATCCACGCGTGACGGACTCCGGCGAGATACCCCTGGTGGGCGTCGGAACGTTGAAGGTGGCAGGTCTGACGCCGGCCGCGGCGGCGCAAAAGATCCAGGACTTTCTCATCAGCTCCCACTTCATGAACCATCCTGCTGTGACCGTAACGGTTGACCAATACGCGACGCAGTCAATATCGGTATTAGGACAGGTGAAGTTGCCCGGTGTCTTTCCCATTACCGCTCCTCGATCCATACTTGATGCCATCGCCCTCGCAGGAGGGCTGACAGATGTCGCCGACCGTCACGTGACGATTCAACGAAGGGATCGGTCGATCAAGCCGGTCACGTACGATTTGTCTAACGATGCGGACAAGGCGATGAGCGATCAGGTGGAGGTCTATCCCGGGGATATTGTGCTTGTTCCCCATGCCGCAATCGCTTATGTTTTGGGCGACGTCAACCGTCCGAGTGGAATCGTGATGCAAAACAATCAATCTCAACTCACGGCCCTCGAAGCGGTGGCCCTGGCTGGCGGAACCCATTCCTCGGCTGTCCCTTCACACGCTAGATTGATTCGGAAATTACCTGACGGAGGCTATCGGGAGATACCGATGAACTTCAGCCTGATACAAAAAGGAAAGAAGCCCGACGTGGTGCTGCAGCCGGGGGACGTGATCTTTATTCCCTTCAGCTACCTCCGAAATATTGGGGCGAATGCTTCAGGGATTCTCGCTGCAACCGCCTCGGCGTCAATCTATACCATTCCGTAGCGCCGTAACTCTTAGTAACTGCATTCAGCGGATAGTGACAGTATTTCGTAGCGGGTTCATTCGGCAAGGCCCTCCCCCTCGGCCTTCGCAGTTCAAGGTTCATGAAGGTGCGTCTTGAAGCCTGCGCGTCTTTTGGCGGTGATCCATCGCTCATCTTCGAGACATCGAGTTTCGTGAACAGAAACGATATCGTTCTTGCGGCGATTATGTTAACTTAGCGTTACAGCCGCATTTTCCGCGAGACGTTTGGGTTCTTCACGGGCCGTGGGGCCGAGTGAGAGTGGGCCCGGAACTCCAGACGTGGCCCCTATGAGGGTGGATGGGAATACAAGTTGCACTGAATCATCGGACGCAGTACCGGTACGACAAGGACGTATCTCTCGGTCCGCAGGTGATCCAGTTGCGCCCCGCACCGCATTGTCGAACCCCAATTCTCAGCTACTCGCTTGATATCACTCCTGCTGATCACCTGCTCAACTGGCAACTGGATCCTCACTACAATCACCTGGCTCGCGTCCTGTTTCCGCAGAAGACAAATGAGTTTGTGGTCGAGGTGGACCTCGTCGCTGATTTAACTCCTTACAATCCATTCGACTTTTTTCTGGAGCCGGGAGCCGTGGATTACCCATTTGCCTACGCGCCGGATTTGGCCAGAGATCTCGAGCCCTACCTCTCGGTGGAGTCTTCGGGGCCCCTGCTCCAAGCGTTGGTGGGGGATTTTCTGGGTGAAGAGCGTGGAACGATCGATTTTTTGCTGGACTTGAATCGAAGAGTTCGAGACGAAGTTGGGTACGTTACGAGGCTGGAGCCGGGCGTCCAGACGTGTGAGGAGACGCTCGAAAGGGGCTCCGGATCGTGCCGCGATTCTGCGTGGGTGCTAGTTCAAATTTTGCGACACCTGGGGATTGCGGCGCGATTTGTCTCTGGATATTTGATTCAGGTCGCAGGCGACGAAGCGGGGTTGGATGGTCCACCTGGCCTCCATGCGGACTCCGCGGACCTGCATGCGTGGGCCGAGGCGTTCTTACCGGGCGCGGGTTGGATTGGACTGGATCCGACGTCTGGCCTGCTGGCCGGCGAGGGTCACATCCCACTGGTCTGCACTCCGAATGCGTCGAAGGCTGCACCGATCGGGGGCACAGTAGAGCCAGCGAATGTTGATTTTAGCTACTCGATCTCGCTTCGCAGATTGAATGAGCCTCCCCGTCTGACCAGTCCCTTTACGGATGAGGACTGGACGAACGTCGAGCAGGTTGCGCACAAGATCGATGCGGACCTGGAGGAGCAGGCCGTACGGCTGACCATGGGCGGGGAGCCCACCTTCGTCGGCATCGATGAGCCTGAGAGTCCGCAATGGAACATCGATGCGCTGGGCCCCATCAAGCGGACGCGGGGGTTGGAACTGATCCAAAGCCTTCGCGACCGGATGGCACCCGGTGCGCTGC
>VFSW01002831.1_pt1 | contig 26128 bp, 22 predicted proteins | sample 5358111 | NCBI WGS metagenome assembly VFSW01 (sample SAMN11554181, study PRJNA540505) | mine drainage metagenome | isolation source: sediment from site ElyBrook_90M | place: USA: Ely Copper Mine, Vershire, VT | collected 2017 | reverse complement strand
GATCGCCTCCGGGCCCACCGTGGCGGACCCCACCAGCTTCGCCGACGCGCGGGCTATCGTCGCCCGCTACGCGATCGACGTACCGCCGCATGTTGCCGCGCATCTCGAACGGGCGGCCGACGAGCCGCCGAAGCCGGACGAGCTGCCCGGCGCCGAATTCCATCTGATCGCGACACCGATGATGGCGCTGGCGAGGATGGCCGATACCGCGCGCGGGCTCGGCCTGGCGCCACTGGTGCTGGGCGATGCGCTGGAAGGTGAATCCCGCGAGATGGGCACGGTGATGGCCGGCATCGCGCGCAGCATCGCCGCGCACGGCATGCCGCTGGCGCCGCCCGCCGTGGTGCTGTCCGGCGGCGAGACCACGGTGACGCTGGGCCATGGCCCGGCGGGGCATGGCGGGCGCAACACCGAGTTCCTGCTCGGCCTGGCGGTGGCGCTGGCCGGCGCGCCGCGCATCTGGGCGATCGCCGGCGATACCGACGGGGTGGACGGCATGGATGAGATTGCCGGCGCCACGCTGGCGCCGGATACGCTCGCCCGGGCGCGGGCCAAGGGAATCGATCCGCGCGCGGCGCTTGCCGGGCACGACAGCCATACGTTGTTCGACGCGATCGGCGACGCGATCCGCACCGGTCCGACGCTGACCAATGTGAACGATGTCCGCGCCATCCTGATTGCCTGAAGGAAACACGATGGCCTTACCACCGACGCTGCGACGCCGCCGGCGCACCAAGATCATCGCGACACTCGGGCCGGCCAGCGCAACGCCGGAGATGCTGTCGCGTCTGTTCCAGGCCGGCGCTGACGTATTCCGGCTGAATTTCAGCCATGGCACGCAGGAGGATCACGCGGCGCGTTTCGCGATGATCCGCGAACTGGAGCAGAAGGTTGCCCGGCCGATCGGCATCCTGGCCGACGTGCAGGGACCGAAGCTGCGCGTGGGCCGCTTCGCCGGCGGGCGGGTGCATCTGCAGACCGGCCAGAAGTTCCGGCTGGATCTCAACCCGACGCCGGGCGGCGCGGAGCGGGTGAACCTGCCGCATCCCGAGATCATCGCGGCCGCCTCGATCGGCGCCATGCTGCTCCTGGACGATGGCAAGCTGCGGCTGCGCGTGGTGGGCAAGCGGGCCGATGCGCTGGAGACCGAGGTGGTGGTGGGCGGGCCGCTGTCCGACCACAAGGGCGTCAACGTGCCGGACATCGTGCTGCCGATCCCGGCGCTGACCGCGAAGGACCGCGATGACCTCGCCTTCGCGCTGGAGCATGGCGTGAACTATATCGGGCTTTCCTTCGTGCAGCGCCCGGAGGACGTGGCCGAGGCGAAGGAGCTGATCGGCGGCCGTGCCTGGATCATGGTGAAGCTGGAGAAGCCGCAGGCACTGGAGAATCTCGACGCAATCCTGCAGCTCAGCGATGCGGTGATGGTGGCGCGCGGCGACCTGGGCGTGGAGCTGCCGCCCGAGGAGGTGCCGCTGGCGCAGAAGCGGATCGTTCGCGCCGCGCGCCATCTCGGCAAGCCGGTCGTGGTGGCGACGCAGATGCTGGAGAGCATGATCACCGCGCCGTCGCCGACGCGGGCCGAGGCTTCGGATGTGGCGACGGCGGTGTTCGACGGCGCCGACGCGGTCATGCTCTCGGGGGAGACCGCGGCCGGGCAGTACCCTTATGAATCGGTCAACATGATGGACCGCATCGTCGCGCGGGTGGAGCAGGATCCGGGCTGGCGGGCGATGATCGAGGCGAGCCGGGCGGAGCCGGAGCACTCGGCCGCGGATGCGATCGCCGCCGCGGCGCGGCAGGTGTGCCACACTATCGGGGCGCAGGCGATCGTGGCGTTCACCGCCTCGGGGGCGACGGCGCTGCGGGTGGCGCGCGAGCGGCCGGAGGCGCCGATCATCGGGCTGACGCCGCACCTGGACACGGCGCGGCGCATGGCCGTGGTGTGGGGGGTGCACGCGGTGGTGCAGGCCGATGCGCATTCGATGGGGGAGGCGATCACGCGGGCGACGCGGGTGGCGCAGACCGAGGGGTTCGCCCGGCACGGCGAGGAGATCGTGGTGGCGGCCGGCGTTCCGTTCGGGCACTCGGGAACGACGAACTCCTTGCGGGTGGCAACCGTACGATAGGCTGGGATCCCCGCGCAAACGGAGACCCCAGGATGCACGGTCTCCGATGGCACGATAGCTTCGGCGGTAACGGAAAATGAACCTCTCGCCCCGATGATCGTCGGGCGGACTTGTTTCCGTGCCGGTCCGAAAGAAGGAGTGCCCCGATTGTTCATCTGGTGGAAGAACCTCGGCCTGCAGGCGCGTTTTATGCTGATTACCAGCAGTGGCCTGCTGGGGGTTGTGCTGTGCGTCATCGCGCTCGTCGCCTGGTTCGAAGTCGGCAATGTCGAGGCGAAGCTTCGCGAAACCTCCGAGAACGAGCTCAGCTCGCTGCGCGCGCTGGTGATCAGCGTGATGGAGCAGCGCGTGAACGACGACAAGAACGTGGCGATCACCGTTTTCAACCGATGGTTCGAGCATCGGAATGCCGACTATCCTGGCAAGCTGTGGAGTGTCTGGAGCCCACAGGTGAGCAAGTTCATGGCGGAAACCGGGCAGACGGTCTCCGACACGCCGGGAAAGCCCCCGAAGCGCGCCGACAAGCCCCCGCGCGACGCGATCGACCGCGAGGCGTTGCGCACCGGCCGCCCGGTCGGCCGGTTCGCCGATGGAGCCTATCGCTACAGCCTTCCCATCGTCCTCGGCACCACGCCGGCGACGAACCAGAAGGTGTGCCATGCTTGCCATGGCGGGGGCATGGGTCTGGTCGACGGTCAGGTGATCGCCGTGTTCTCCAGCAGTCTGTCCACCACGGCTGAATTCGCCGCGCTGCGATGGTTGCTGGCGGAGATGGCGGGTGCCTCCCTGGTGGGAGTACTGATCCTCACGCTGGTGATCCGAGCGATCTTCGCGCGCGTGATCAGCCGGCGGATGAACGGCATGACGGCGGCGATGCTGCGCCTGGCCGAAGGCGATCTGGCAACCGAGATCCCCGCCGCCGGCCGCAAGGACGAAATCGGCCAGATGACACAGGCGATGCTGGTATTTCGTCACAATGCGGAGGCGGCACGCGAGCTGCAGGCGGCCGCGGAGAAGGCGCGCGCCACGAAGGACCGGCAACAGGCGGCGATGGACCGCCACACCAGCGACTTCGGCACCTCGGTCTCCGGCGTGATGGCCGGGCTGACGCGCTCCGCCAACAGCATGCGCCAGACCGCGGAGGAGATGTCGGTCGCGGCGCAGCGTACCCGCGCGGATGCGGCGCGGACCGCGGAGGGGGCTACCACGTCGGCGGAGAATCTGAGTGCGGTTGCCGCGGCCGCCGAACAAATGTCCAGCAGCATCAATGAGATCGGCGCCCAGGTCGGGCGTGCCAGCCAGGCGGTGCACGAGGCGGTCGAGCGCGCCTCCATCACCGACGCCAAGGTGAACGACATGGTCGGCGCGGCGGACCGGGTGGGCGATGTCGTGCGGCTGATCAGCGCGATCGCCGGCCAGACCAACCTGCTGGCATTGAACGCCACGATCGAGGCGGCCCGTGCGGGCGAGGCCGGCAAGGGATTTGCCGTGGTTGCCGGCGAGGTGAAGGCGCTCGCATCGCAGACCGCGAAGGCAACCGAGGAAATCGGCACGCAGATCGGCGCCATCCGCACCGCCACCGGCGAGGCGGCCGAGGCCGTGCGTGAGGTCAGCTCGTCGATCGGCCAGGTGGAGCAGGTGGCAACCGCGATTGCCGCGGCGGTGGAGGAGCAGGCGGCGGTGACGCGCGACATCGCCGCCAGCGTGCAGACCGTCACTGCCGCAACGCAGGACGCCACCAGGGCGATGCGGGAGGTCTGCGCGGTGGCCGAGAACACGGAAACGGCGAGCCGCAGCGTATTGGAGGGCGCCGGGGAGGTGGGCCGCAACGCCGATACGCTGCGTGCCGACGTGGATCAGTTCCTGGCCGCGATGGCGCGAACGGATGAGGACCGCCGGCTGTATGAGCGAATTCCGGGCCGCGGGGCGGTGGCGATGTTGCGGCCGCGGGGCGGTGCGGACATGCGCGCCGTGGTGCAGGATGTCTCGCGCGGCGGCATCGCCCTCCGCTGCGATTGGCAGGCCGAGGCAGGCACGGAAGTCGAGGTCGTGCTGCCCGGCACCGATCATGCGCTTGCCGCGCGAATGGTCCGCGCGTCCGGCGGCTTGATCGGTTTGGCATTCCGCCAGGACGCCGCGACATTGGCGTTGGTGGATGCCGCCGTGCGGCACATCGGCACGCGGCAGCTTGCGGCCGCCGCATAAGGAGCCGTGCGGGAATCAAACGAACCGCCTGTACTTCCGCCACCCCGCCAGCTTGCGCCCCACGAAGGCAACGAGCGGGAACCAGGACCGCACGGTGCACGCGCAGCCGCGGATCGACCACGGCATTCGGTCCGTGACCCATCGCGCAGCTTCCCACCGGGTGCAGGTTGGAAACACCGCTCGCGGGATGGGAGACAAGGCCGATGCGGCACGGCATAATCCGCCGCGACCGCGAAAGGGAGTACAGCCAATGCTCGAAGTGGAACGGCCGGCCGACATGAAGGCGTATATCGGCAAGCCGATCGGCAGCAGCGACTGGGTGCTGGTGGACCAGGCGATGATCGACAAGTTCGCCGAGGCGACGGGCGACCATCAATGGATCCACGTGGACGTCGAGCGCGCCAGGCGCGAAATGCCCGGCGGCAAGACGATAGCGCACGGCTACCTGACGCTATCGCTGCTGCCCGCCCTGTCGCACAACATCTACAGCATCCGCAAGCGTTCGCGCGGCATCAACTACGGGTCCAACAAGGTGCGCTTCACCGCGCCGGTGCCGGCGGGCTCGCGCGTGCGGCTGCACCAGACGCTGAAGAATGTCGAGGATATCGAGGGCGGCGTGCGACTGACTTTCGACAGCCAGATCGAAGTGGAGGGTTCGTCACGCCCGGCGCTGGTGGCGGAGACACTGAGCCTCGCGTTCGACTGACCGGCACCGCGGCCCGCGAACCCTGACGCGGCGGCAAGGCGGACGGCGGGATCAGATCATCCACCGCCCGCCATCGATCAGCAGGGATTGTCCGGTGATGAAACGGCTGTCATCGCTCGCCAGGAACACCACGACGTTGCCGACATCCTCGGGCTCCGCGATGAAGCCCATCGGCGTTCCGTCGCGGATCCGGTCGATGACCGAAGCCGGCAGGCGCTGATGGGCGCGCGTGCGTATCGCGCCCGGCGCCACGGCATTCACGTTCACCCGAAACGGCGCAAGCTCCCGCGCCAGCGCCCGGGTGAAACCGACCACACCCATCTTCGCGGCGCTGTAGTCCACCAGTCCCACGTCGCCGTAGAAGCCCGATTCCGATGACATGTTGACGATCTTGCCGCTGCGGCGCTCCCGCATGCCGGCGACAACCTGCCTGGTGCAGAGCATCGCCGACAGCAACGAGACGTCCAGAACAAAGCGCCAGGTCGCCGGTTCGGAACACCAGAATTCGCTGGCTTTCTCACGCGCGCTCTGGCCGACGTTGTTGAACAGCACATCGATGCGATCGAATGTCTGATGAATGCGGCGGAATGCCTGCTCGACGTCCGGCTGCACGGTACAGTCCAGGACAAGCGGAAGTGCGCGCCGGCCGAGAGATTCGATTTCACGCGCCACCTCCGCCAGGTGGTCGGCTTCGCGATCCAGCACCGCCACATCGGCACCGGCTCGCGCGAGACATAAGGCGCTTGCCCGCCCGATTCCGTTCGCCGCTCCCGTGACGACACAAATCCGGTCTGCCAGTTTCGCGCCCATGCCGAACTCCTGCCGCTGTCGATGCTGCATTCCACCATGTCTAGCCCGCGCGCATCGCAATCGCTATCGTGCCTTGGTGTGCTCGATCTCGGCCTGCATCCTGGCCGGCGAGTTTCTCGACATAACGGGTGGCGGTACCGGCGGCGGCAGGAGACCACGCATGAGCGACACACCGGTTCACAATTGGCTGCGGCCACGCCTGGCCGACCTCGTGCGGCAGGCCGAGCGTGCCGGTTTCGATCGGCAAACCGTGATCGCCGTGCTCACCGACCTGATCACCTCCCCGCCGTTCAACGCGCCGCCGCCGGCCGATCAGATATAGACGCCCTTCATGCCGCCCGCGGGATAGCGGGTGCCGGCCGCCGCACCGCGCGGAACCGCCGCGGCAATGCGCGCCACCTCGTCCGGCGTCAGCGTCCCGCGTAACGCGCCGACATTCTCGTCCAGCCGATGCTTGTGGCGCGTGCCCGGAATCGCCACGACATCCGGCCCCTGCGCAAGCAGCCAGGCCAGCGTGAGCTGCGACGGCGTGCAGCCCTTCTCCGCGGCGATCGCCTCGATCCGCGCGACCAGTTCGCGGTTGCGCGCAAAATTCTCCTGCTGGAACCGCGGATGCGCCGCGCGCCTTCCGTCGATATCGGCGAACGTCTGAATCGCACCCGTCAGGAAGCCGCGGCCCAACGGCGCATAGGCGACGAAACCGATGCCGAGCGGGCGGGTGATTTCGCGGGTTTCCTCCGCCTCGGCGCGATAGAGCAGGGAATACTCGGTCTGCACCGCGGCGATCGGATGCACCTTGTGCGCGCGGCGAATGGTTTCCGGTGCCGCCTCGGACAGACCGAGATGCCGCACCTTGCCCTGCTGCACCAGCTTCGCCATTGCGCCCACCGTGTCCTCGATCGGCACGTTCGGATCGACGCGGTGCTGATAGTAGAGATCGATGACGTCCACCCCGAGCCGCCGCAGGTTCGCCTCGCACGCCTGCATCACATACTCGGGACGTCCGTTCACACCGTTCGGCCCGCCTGGGTTCTGCGTCTGCCCGAACTTGGTGGCCAGCACCACGCGGTCGCGTCGTCCCTTGATGGCGCGGCCAATGACTTCCTCGTTGTGGCCCCAGCCATACATGTCCGACGAATCGAGATGATCGACCCCATGGTCGATGGCGTGACGGATCAAATCCTCGGACACCGCGTCATCGGCGGCCCCATAAACTCCCGACAGCGGCATGCAGCCGAGCCCGATCGCCGACACCGACAACCCGCCTCGGCCGAGCGCGCGATGTTCCAGCTTTTCCATTTGTGCCATTGTTGCCTCCGCTCCCATATGCCGGTCAGGGTATAGTCGAGTGAACGCCGTCAACCAAATCCACGGAGGCTCCCATGCCGAGCAGTGCTCGCGTTGCCTTGATCACCGGATGTGGCAAGCCCATCGGCATCGGCAACTCGACCGCCCGCGCGCTCGCCGCCGCGGGGATGATCGTGGTTGTCTCCGACATCGCCCCCACCGGCGTCGCCAACGAACACAATGTGCAGGGCGACGTGGACCCCAACTGGGGCGGCGTCGACAGCCTGGTGGAGCAGATCAACAAGAGCGGCGGCACCGCTTTCTCGACGCTGGGCAATGTCAGCATCGAGGCCGATGCCGGACGCATGGTCGAAGAGACGCTTCGCCGCTACGGACGGCTGGACGTTCTCGTCAACAATGCGGGCGCGCCGCAGGGCGCCGACCGCAATGAGATCGAGGAAGTTCCTGTGGCCGCCTGGGATTTGACAATGGGCGTGAATGCGCGCGGCGCCTTCCTGATGTCGCGGGCCGCCGTGCCGGCGATGCGCAAGGCACGGTGGGGCCGCATCGTCAGTGTGTCATCGAGGGCGGCATTCCGCCCCGGTCCCCGCCGCGCAACCTACGCCGCATCCAAGGCCGCTATCGTCGGATTCACCCGCTCGCTCGCGCTCGATCTCGCGCCGTTCGGCATCACGGTGAATGCCGTGCTGCCCGGCCCCATTCGCACGACGCGCGCGATCAGCACCAATCGGCGCGAGTACGGCGACGATGTGGAGGTCGGATTTGCCGAGCGCGCCAAGGCCATTCCGGTCGGCCGTTTCGGCACGCCCGATGAAGTGGCGTCGATGATCGCCTATCTGGCCTCGGATGCCGCCGGCTTCGTGACCGGCCAGGCGATCGGCGTGGACGGAGGGTGGTAAGCCACGGTTTGGTTCATCCCGGCCGAGGCCGCCACGCCTCCGGTCATCCCATCGCCTGCGCGGAGGTCGGCGTGATCTCGTACATCACGCGCACGTCGCCCGGACGGGACCAGGGATACTTGTCCTTGCCGATATACTTCTTCGCCAGCGAATCGATGTGCGCGCCGGCGCCCTCCTCGGTGACGCGCGTGACCTTGCCGCGCACCTGCAAATAGCGGTACGGGTTGTCGGGATCCATGATCGACAGCGCCACCGGCGACCCTTGCTTCATATTGCGAGCCTTCACCCGCCCCTTCGCGGTGTTCACGCGAATGACGCCGCCGGTGTAATCGAACCACACCGGCGTAACCTGCGGCGAGCCGTCCGGCATCACCGTGGCCAGGCCGGCAAACGCCTTCTTCTGCTGCAACAGGTCCAGATACGCGTCGGGGATTGCCGCCATCGTTCGGTACTCCTTGTCAGGCGCCGTGTGAGCGGAGACAGTGGCGCAACGCCGTCCCGCGGGCAATTCAGAAAAAAGGGAACGCCATGTCCAGTCAAACCATCAGCTTTTACAGCGAGGGCGTCAGGCTCGCCGGCGACCTGTTCCTGCCGCGGGACCTCAACCCCGGCGAGCAGCGCGCCGGCATCGTCCTGTGCCATGGCTATACCGGCGTGCGGAACCTGTATCTGCCGGACATCGCCCGCGTGCTGACCGAAGCCGGCTACGCCGTGCTGACCTTCGATTACAAGGGCTGGGGTGACAGCGACGGGCCGAAGAGCCGCCTCGCCCCCTACAGCCGGGTCATCGATTCCCAGGCGGCGCTCACCTGGCTCGGCGCGCAGCCGATGGTGGATGCGGACCGGCTCGGCATCTACGGCACCAGCTATGGCGGCGCCACCGTCGTCTGGGTCGCCGCGGTCGATCAGCGCGTGAAATGCGTCGTCTCCGTCGTCGGCATCGGCCATGGCCAACGCTGGATGCGCAGCGTGCGCCGCCCGGACGAGTATTACGACCTGCTCGAACGATCGGCCGCCGACCGGGTCAGGCGCGTGATGGAGGGCCGCTCGGAATTCGTCGATCGCACGGAAATTCTCATCCCCGATCGCCAGTCGGCCGAGCTCGCCGCCGCGGCACGGCGCGGCAATCCCGGCGCGGTGAGCGAGATACCGCTGGAATTCGTCGACGACACGCTGGGTTTCCATCCCGAATGGGTGGTCGACAAGATCGCCCCGCGCCCGGTGCTGTTCATCACCTCGGACAACGACCGGCTGGTGCCGCCACAGGAAAGCGAGGAACTCTACCGGCTTGCGGGCGAGCCCAAAAAGCTTGTCGTGCTGCATGGCTTCGGCCACTACGAGGTCTACACCGGCGAGGCATTCCGCCAGGTGATGCAACCGACCGTTGCGTGGTTCCAGCACTATCTGCCGCCGCGCCCGGGAGCATAACTCGACGGTCCGGCCGCCGGGTATACCTACCGACCTGAGTCTTGACTCGTTCCTCGTTATTCCTACGAAACAGCATGTGACGAATTCAACGAAGCGCATCTTCCAGTGTCATTGCGAGCGAAGCGAAGCAATCCAGTGATCGTGCGCACAACGTCCTGGATTGCTTCGCTTCGCCCGCAATGACATCTGCGGGATCGCTTCGCCGTTGCCCATTGTCCCACGCGCTTTTCCGCGGGAATGACGAATAAAGGTCAGGGTTTCCGCTCGGCGGTATTACGAGGGGAAAGGCGGATGCGCGGCATCCAGCATGTCGCGCACGAGTTTCAGCAACGCCGTACGCGAAAACGGTTTCATCAGAACGGGATCGCGTGGCGGCAGCGCGCCCGGTGCCAGCGTGTCCGACGCACCGGTTACAAACGCCACCGGCAGGTCCGGCTGAATCTCGCGTGCCAGACGCACGAATTCCTGGCCCGACATGATCGGCATCGCATAATCGACCAGCGCCAGACCGACCGGGCCAGCCAAAAGAATCTCCCGTGCCTCCTGCCCGCTGCCGGCCGACTTCACGATATACCCGGCATCCGTGAGGAAGGCGGCGGCGATCTCTCGCACGTCGCGGTCATCGTCAACCAGCAGAACCACGCCACCATTGCTGCCTTTGCCCGGCTCGGCCGGTTCGCCGGCCGGCGCGGCCGCCGGCAACGTGCCGGCGCGCGGCAGGAACAGTTCGGCCGTGGTCCCCGCGCCGGGTTCGCTGGCAAGCCGCACGGTACCGCCGAACTGCGACGCAACGCCGAAAACCTGCGCCAGGCCGAGCCCGCTGCCCTTGCCGAACGCCTTGGTGGTGAAGAACGGCTCGAACGCCCGCTCCGCGACGTCGGGCGGCATGCCGGTGCCGGTATCGATCACCGCGATTTTGACAAAGTCACCCGATGCCAGCGTGTCCGGCCGGCCAGGCTCGTCCGAGGGCATGTTTGTCGTCGCGATGCGAAGCCGCCCGCCGGTGGGCATCGCATCCCTGGAATTGAGCGCCAGATTGAGGATGACCAGTTCGAGCTGCGCCGGATCGCTGGCCGCCGGCCACAGATCGGCCGCGAGATCGGTTTCCAGCTGCACCAGGCCACCAAGGCTGGGCTGCAACAGCTCGCCCATGCCGGCGATGACCGCATTCACGTCGACCGGGCGCGGCGACAGGTTCTGACGCCGCGCATAGGCCAGCAACTGGTGGGTAAGCTCCCCGCCGCGCATCGCGGCGCGCATGGCGGCCGCAACCAGGGCAAGCGAGCGCTGATCGGTGAGCCGGCGCTCCAGCAGTTCCAGGTTGCCGATCACGGCGGTGAGCAGGTTGTTGAAGTCGTGCGCAACACCGCCGGTGAGCTGGCCGATTGCCTCCATCCTCTGCGCCTGGCGCAATTGCGCCTCCATCCGGCGCATTTCGGTGATATCCACCGATGTCAGCAGCACGTGCTTCACCCGGCCGCCAGGCCCGCGCAGCGGCACGATGAAGCCGCGGCGCGATACCTCGCCGACGGGCCGGCGCGAGGTGACTTCGAATTCCACCAGGCTGCGGGTTTCGATTGCCCTTCGGAAGTGATCCTTGGCAAACGTCGCCTGCTCGGGCGCGAGGATATCGTCGAGGGTCTTGCCGACCGCGTCCTCCCGGCTGACGCCCGAGTGACGCGTCCAGGATGGGTTGACGTCCTCATAGACCACGTTGCCATCCGGCCGCACCGCCATGAAGGCGAGATCCACCGGGGAGTTGGCAAAGATCGCGCCGTAACGCTCGCGCGAGCGGCGCAGCGCCGCCACCGTCGCTTCCAAGGTGCGCGTGCGGTCGGCGACCTCGTGCTCCAGCCGTTCCGCGAAACGCCGTTGCTCCGTCTCGGCGTTTTTGCGTTGCGTGATGTCCATCACGGTGCCGATCAGGCGGATCGCCCTGCCGTGCTGGAACAGGGCGCGGCCCCTGGCGTGCAGCCAGCGTTCGCCATCGCCATCCGATCCGGGCACCCGGTATTCGCGATCGAGTTCACCGGGGCCCGCCGGGTCGAGCGCCTGCTGCACGGCCGCCTGCATCGCATCGCGGTCGGCCGGATGCAGCAGGTCGGGCAGACGCCCCGCCTCGAAGGCCGCATCGGGCGGGTAGCCGAGCAGCGCCTTGCAGCGATCCGACATGGTGAGCGTACCCGACCGGGGATCGTAGTCCCAGGTGCCGATCCCGGCGGCTTCCTGCGCCAGGCGCAGATGCTCCTCACTGGCGCGCAGCGTCTGCTCCGCCTGCATGCGCTCGGTGATGTCGCGCCAGCAGAACGCAACGCCGTCACCAAAGGGCCCGGCATTGACCGCGATCCAGACCCCGGTGACCGGCGAGGGCGCCTCGAAGCTGATCGTGCGCTGCTCGGCACGCGCGCGGCGGAGCGCATCCTCTTTCGGCGTGCCGACAATTTCCGGCAGCCGCTGCCAGATGTTGCGCCCGACCATCTGCTCGGCCGACAACCCCCAGAAAGCCTGCGCGCGCCGGTTGGCATAGACGATGCGCCACTCCCCATCGAGCGCGCAGAATGCGTCGCCCATGCTCTCCACGATGGTGCGCGCATCGGCCGACAGGGTTGTCGCGGCTGGTTCCGCGGTCAGCGGTTGGTTGGCGATGATCTCCTCCTTCGCTCGCGGCGCCGGAGTCTAGCGGAGGCGGGCGTGGCTTTGCGACTCACTTTTGCCCGGTCACGCGGCCGGCGACACCAGCGCGGCGGCAAGCGCCGGCGGCGGCGGCGGCTTGCGGATCGCGCCGATCAGCGAGCGCACCTCCGCCCGCGCGGCAAGGTGGCTCATCCCCAGCTGAATGCCCAGCCCCGCCTCGCGCACGTCCATCAGCGTCAGCCCCTGCAGGTAGAGCTCGCGGAAGATCACCCGCTCGCCGAAGCCCTTCACGGTGCGGAAGCCGATCCGCCGGGCGAGCGCTTCCAGGGTGGCGCCGACGTCACGCTTGTTGCGTGCCTCGGTCGCGCCGAGCCGGTTGCGCATGACGATCCAGTCGATGCGGCCGCGATCGCGGGCGAAGCGGCGCTTGCGCGCCTCCCACACCATTTCGCTGTAGATGCTGGGATGCACGACGGCGTGGTTGTCGGGGTCCACCTTCGCCAGCATCGCGAAGTCGACGAAGCTGTCGTTGATCGGCGTCACCAGGGTGTCCGCATGCGCGTGGCCCAGCCGGCTGAGGAAGGTATCCGAGCCGGGGCAGTCGATCACGACGATGTCGCAATCCTGCAATTCGGCCAGGGCGGCGGCGAAGCGCGCGGCCTCTTCGGCATCGGCGGCGGCGCGGCTGTCCAGCACACTGCGCTGCACCGCCAGGAAACGCGGCAGCGGCAGATCGACGCGCCGGCCGCGGGCGAACGACTCGCGCGCGGCGAGGGAGCCGGACAAGGTTGCCTGGCGCGAATCCAGGTCGATGGCGCCGACGCGATAGCCGTCGCGCAGCAGGCCGACGATAAGGTGCATCGCGGCGGTCGACTTGCCCGAACCGCCTTTCTCGTTGCCCAGCACGATGAGATGGGCACGACGTTCGACCGTGACGCTGGACAACCGCCGAGACCTCCCGGGTTTCCGCCGAATTCTTATGCCAATCCGGCCCGGGCGCGTCCACCGTTCCGGCGGGCCGGGCAACCCGGGCAGAGCCTCGGCGGGGCAATCGCTCGAAGACAGCTACGCGCGGGTTGCAGCCGTGGGGGGCGACGCAAAGACCGTGCGGCACGTGGCGAGAAAGCAAAGGATTCAACACGGAGGGCACGGAGAACCACGGAGAACCGCCGAGGAAAAATAGGGCGCTTCGCGCGAAGCGCGTTTGGCTCCTCTCTGTGGCTCTCGGTGCATTCTCGGTGTTCTCGGTGTGAACCGTTGCCTTCTTCCCAACCGCTTGACACTCCCACCAGTCGGTACCCAAGCCGGCGTGCCCAGTCGGCCTTGCTCGTTCCCGGCCGATGACGTATGTGCGGAAGATGCCGACGCGACTGCTACGCGGATTCCTGACCTTGCTGATCCTGAGCGCCTATCTCGGCGCGACGGTGCATGCGATTGCGCCCACTGCCTATGCGGCATCCGCCGATATGAGCCATGGCATGATGCATGAGCCGGGTGGCATGGGCGACAAGATGCCGTGCAAGGGCACGATGCCCACCTGCATGACCGGGCTTGGCTGCGCGTTAATGGTCAGCGTGCCGGCGCCCGAGCTTGTCGCGCCGACCAGCATCGCCTGGTCCCGGGTGACCTACTCAGGTTCACTCGATCTCCGGCACGGCCGCACGATCCGGCCGACGCTCGACCCGCCCAGATCCCACGCCTGAATTGAAGCGCACCGGCGCAGGCCGGATGCGCTTCGCACGTGCTTGACCTTCGGCGATCGGCGCCGCGCGCCGGATGCGAGGCGCCCGTGCCGAGGCCGGCGGCAAGTTCCCCGTGGCGTCTGCTGACAAGCAGCGCCGCATCCAGGCGAACCGCGGCCGTCACAGCCGGCCGCACGGATATGGGTATCGATCACATGAAACTTCCTCGCACGATGTGCGCCGTCATCGGCGCCAGCCTGCTTGCGACCGCAACGCCGGTTTGCGCCGCGCCGGCCGATTACCGCTTCGAGGTTGTGCAGGTGCAGCCCGCCGGACCGGGCACGAGCGACGTCACGCTTCGCCTCGTGCATGTCCCGGACAGCAAGCCGGTCCCCGGCGCCGTCATCTTCCGCAGCACGGCCGATATGGGACCGGACGGCATGCCGACCATGACAGCGCCGGTGAAGACGCGGCGGGACTCGCTGCCTGGCCTCTACATCTTCCACATCGAGCAGGGCTCGCCCGGCAATTGGGAGCTGAAGCTGGCGGCCAAGGTGCAGGGCGAGTCCGAGACCGTCCACGCCACGCTTCCCGTCAAGCTCGGCCAGTGACATGCGCCCCCCCGGCCTGTCCGCCGTAGCGCTTGCCGGATTCGATGCCCTCACTCAATGGAGCTTCAGTTGAGAACGCTGAACAGCCCCGGCATGACAAGGAATGAGGCTGAGCTAGGGGCGCTGATGAAGGCGAGCCTCGGCGGCGATGCAGCAGCGCATCGCACCCTTCTCGGCCGGCTAAGTGGCACTCTACGCACATACTACAAGGGCAGACTTGCACGCATCGGGCGAGGCGCCGCAGAGGCGGAAGATCTGACGCAGGAGGCGCTGATGGCGATCCACACCGGGTGTCACGCCTACGATCCGGCCGAGCCACTGACGCCGTGGGTGTATGCCATTGCGCGCCATAAGCTCATTGACCATCTCCGCCGAACACGTGCATCGCTGGCAGACGTGCCGATCGAGGACGCCGAAGAAGTCCTGGCGCAAGACGATTATGTCGGCGCCGAAAGTGCTTTCGATGTTATGAGTCTTCTAAGTCAACTGCCGGATAAAATGCGGCGCGCGATTCAGGCCGTGAAACTGGACGGGCTGAGCGTGGCCGAAGCGGCGAGCCAATGTGGCATGTCGGAATCGGCCGTAAAGGTCAACGTGCATCGGGGACTGAAAGCCTTGACCATCTCGATTGCTCGGGAGAAAGGCATATTAAGACTGACAACTTGATCTCCATGCTCACCACGAATGTCGAGCTCGGCGACCATCGGCAAATTGCGCGGAGCATGGGCATGGCGATAATGGCGGGTGCCGCGGGGGGGGGGCATGCAATCCACGCATCCATGCTATCGCCTATGATAAACTCCGCGGCGCTTGTAACCGAACCGCCGCCGGCCCCGAACTGATTGATAGGAGCGCCGAAAGGCGCCGCTTAACTCATATCAACGGCCCGAAAGATCGACTCGTCGGCCGGCCGCATGTTCGTCATGGCGGGTGAAGGCTGGCAGACTACGACTGTATTGATTTCGCAAGAGAAAGTCGTGGATGCCGGCCTGGCTGCCGCCGATGTGTCAATGCCGGGGGTTGGTATGACACGGAGCAGAATAGCCATGCGGGGCGGCATCATGGCGTACAGCAGGGTTTCAGGCGGCTTCGATCCGATGACGATTTTCGGCTGGGCGGGTGCCGCGGCAGCGATGGTTCTCGCCGTGGTCGCCGCGCTGACCATCGGGTCCCGGCAGGCAGAGGCATTGCCCAGCTTCGCGCGTCAGACAGGGCAGCCCTGTGACGCCTGCCACGTGGACTTTCCGCAGCTCACGCCGTACGGACGCCACTTCAAGCTTTACGGCTACACCCAGAGCCGCGGGCCCAGCGAAAGTTTCGTGCCTCCCGTGTCGGCCCAGGTCATCACCACCTTCACCCAAACGCAGTCCCCGCAGCCCAATACCGGCATTGCATCCAGCAAGCCCAATACCAACAGCAACCTGATCCTGCAGGAAGCGAGCGTCTGGTACGGCGGCGCAATCACCGATAAAATCGGCATGATGCTGCAGGGCGACTATTTTTACCCTGCCGTTGCCGGCTCGACCGCCGGTCCCGGCGCCATGGGCTTCGGACTGCTTAAACATCAGTACAACTGGGACATGCTGGATCTTCGCTATGCCGATGCTACCGTTGTCGGCAATTCCGACCTCGTGTTCGGCATCACCCTCCATAATCAGCCGGGGGTGCAGGACGTGTGGAACAGCGTGCCGGCGTGGAGCTTCCCGTTCATTGTTTCCACGCTTGCACCGACTCCCGCCGCGAAGACGGTCATCGAGGGAGCGTGGACGCAACGTGTGCTCGGCCTCGGTGCCTACGTCTTCCTCAACGACATCCTCTACGTCGAGGCCGCCGGCTACCTGACTCTGTCGCAAGGTGCGCAGAATTCGTTGGGCATCGATCCCACGGGAGCGCCGGGCACGCTCAACAGCGTGGCGCCGTATTTTCGCGTGGCGGTCGAACCACATTGGGACAACAACTGGCTCGAACTCGGCACCTTCGGCCTGTTTTCCAACGTCAACCCCCAGCCTTGGATCTTTAACGGGACGAATCCCCTGACCGGCCTGCCCGCCGGAACGAACCATTACAGCGACATCGGGTTCGACGCTCAATATCAGTATCAGGGTAAGGACTACTGGATTACGTTGCGCACCACCTACATCCACGAATACCAGAACCTGAATGCGAGCTCGAATCTTCCGATCGATCCCACCGGGACTTTCGGCAGCAACCCCTCCAATCAGCTGAACTCGTTCAAAGCCAGCGCTTCCCTGGCCTATGGCAGCGATAACAAAGTGGTGGTCACCGGCGGCTACTTCAATATCTGGGGGACGCCGGATATCGCCCTGTACGGCCCGGGTACGATGGCCAATTCGCAGTCCAACAGCCCGAACTCCAATGGCTGGATCGGCGAGGTGGCCTACATTCCCTTTGGGACATCCGGCCCGAAATTCTATCCGTGGGTCAATGCTCGAATCGGGCTTCAGTACATCCGGTACAACAAGTTCAACGGTGCGAGCAGCAACTTCGATGGTATGGGCACCAATGCCAAGGACAACAACACGCTGTTCCTCTACGCCCAGCTCGCCTTCTAGCGCCGCGAGTTGTCCCGGGAGCACGCCATGAAACTAGCGCTTTGCGTTGTAGCCGCAGCTATGTTGGTTGCAACTTCAGCCTCCGCACAAGACGGACATCTCGTTTATGTGAGGAATTGCGCTGTATGTCATAATGCCCTCAGCCCGAGGATCGGAGACAAGGCGGCCTGGGAGCCGTGGCTCAAGATGGAAACCAAGACGCTCGTCACCGGCGTCATCAGCGGGATGGGCATGATGCCGGCGCGGGCTGGGCACCCGGGTCTGTCGGACCGGGAAATCGCTGCTGCGGTGGAATACATTGAGAGCAGGTCGAGGTAACCGATCAATCTGCCCGACATGACCGCGCTGGTCCGCTACGGTAACGCGATCCAGGGCCTACAGGACGTCTTTCAAACTGCGCTTGGCGACGAAAGCGTGACGACCGCGGCGGAGAGACGCGAGCGGTATGGCGTGATTGCGCGGTATCCTGACGATTTGCGTGACGATCCGCGGGTGATTGTTAGGTACGTCCTGGTGAAGGCAAGCGGCGCCACACGGGGATTTCGCTGTCATGTACTGTACCCGCCGCGCGATGGACTATCTTGTTGGCTTCCGCACGGACGCTGCGCCCTGCCGCGGATCGGCTTGACGCGGACCGAGGAATGGCGTATTTAGTAAACATGCAGATGCGACTACGGCGTCTTTTTGCCCTGCTGATTGCATGCGCTTATCTGAGCGTCATGCTTGTTGCCGCTATGCCTATTGCCAGCGCCGCCGCGGTCGAGATGGGCAGCGGTATGATGCATCAGCAAGGCGGCACAGGCAATGGAATGCCATGTAAGGGCAAGATGGCGATTTGCGCAACCGAGCTTGGCTGTGTGTCCATGGTCAGCTTGCCGGCGCCCGACCTTACCGCGTCGGCCAGCATCGCCTGGTCCCCGGTAGCCTACTCGGGTTCACTCGATCCCCTGCGCGGTCGCACGATCCGGCCGGCGCTCGGCCCTCCCATATCCCGCGCCTGGCATTAAAGCGCACCGACGTCAGTCGGTGACGTTTTCTCTCGCTTGACCAGTGCGCTGCGGTGATGCGTGCGCAGCATCCGCGGACAGGTTCGAGCGGGCTCCCGCGACTTCGAGCGGATGACGCTTGTCGTTGCCTCAGGTGACATGCGGCCATTACCGACGGCCGCGCGAAGAGGAATACGATTATGACTCTTTGTAAACTGCCCAGGTGGGTGACGACATCTTTTCTTGAACGTCAAACCAAAAGGACCTCAATGATGCGTACCATCGTTGCACTTGCCGCGCTCATGACCGCCGTCACAGCGCCGAGCTTCGCCCAGACGGGAACGTCCCCCGCCAGTGGCGTGTCGGCGACGCACAGTGGTATCATGTTAGCGGACCACACGATGCGTGCCAGCAAGCTGGTTGGCATGGCTGTCTACAACAACCAGGGCGCGAAGGTCGGCACGATCGACGACATTCTGGTTACGGCAGGGGCCATAGAGCCGACGGTCGTCGTGTCTGTGGGCGGCTTCCCCGGCGGCGGCCAAAAGCTGACCACAGAACCGCTGAGCCATGTAAAGCTGGCGCCGGGGGACAGGATGATGATGCCGGACGCCACCCAGGCGAGTCTCTCCGCAAAGCCCGTTTTCAATTACGAGTATCAAGGCAGCGGGGGCTGAGCCTTACCTACGGCCCTTGTGTCCGTAGCGGGCGTTGACTCGGCCCCATCGGGATCGCCGCTATGTTTCTCAGCTAAGTAGCGACGACCCCGTGGGGCCGTGGTTCCCGATCGCGAACCGGGCACTGGCGGGCTGGCCACGAACCTTGAGAAAGACAGTGGCCGCGGACGCGCCCGAAGCGGGGCATCCAGCGACCGACTCTCTAAGGAAGTGCCTCCTTGATGGAGTACAGCGAAGGAATCAGAAGATGAGCATGCACCCCGCCTCGCTCGCGCGGCGGACCATCTCCTCGGCTTCCTTGCAGAGGCTGCACCTCGCCGTCGATTGGATTGATCCCGACCAGGGAATGGTGTATCTGTTGCAGATGCCGGTGCGGCTACGCCGATTTTTTGCCCTACTGATCATGAGCGCCTATCTGAGCGCCGCGATTCTTGTTGCCATGCCTATTGCCAACGCCGCCGTGGTCGAGATGGGCGGCGGCATGATGCATCGGCAGGATGGCACGAGTCATGAAATGCCGTGCAAGAGCAAGAGGCCCGCCTGCATAATCGAACTTGGCTGTGTGTTCATGGTTAGCTTGCCGGCGCCCGACCTTGCCGCCTCGACCAGCATCGCCTGGTCCCCGGTGACCTACTACTCTGGTTCACTCGATCCCCTGCACGGCCGCACGATCCGGCCGGCGCTCGGCCCTCCCATATCCCGCGCCTGAATTGAAGCGCACCGGCGCAGGCCGGATGCGCTTCGCACGTGCTTGACCTTCGGCGATCGGCGCCGCGCGCCGGATGCGTGGCAGCCGGATCGAGGTTGGTGGCAAGTTCCCCGTGGCGTCTGCTGACAAGCAACGCCGCATCCAGGCGAACCGCGGCCGCCACAGCCGGCCGCACGGATATGGGTATCGATCACATGAGCCTCTCTCACACGACGCGCGCCGTCATCGGCGCCAGCCTGCTCGCGACCGCGGCGCCGGTGCGCGCCGCGCCCGCCGATTACCGCTTCGAGGTTGCGCAGGTGCAGCCTGCCGGACCGGGCGTGAGCGACGTCACGCTTCGCCTCGTGCATGTCCCGGACAGCAAGCCGGTCCCCGGCGCCGTCATCTTCCGCAGCACGGCCGATATGGGACCGGACGGCATGCCGACCATGACAGCGCCGGTGAAGACGCGGCGGGACTCGCTGCCTGGCCTCTACATCTTCCACATCGAGCAGGGCTCGCCCGGCAATTGGGAGCTGAAGCTGGCGGCCAAGGTGCAGGGCGAGGCCGAGACGGTCCGCGCCACGCTTCCCGTCAAGCTCGGCAAGTGACATGCGCTCCCCCCCCGGCCTGTCCGCCGCAGCGCTGGCCGCCTGCGTCCTGATCGCCGCCTCCGTTGCCGTTGTCCGTCCTGCGTTTGCGCGGGAGGGCACGGCAGCGCTTGGCGCGAATGTGGAGAGCCTGCTCGCAGCCGCACGGCAGCTCAGCCCCACGCTGCAAGCCGCGGCGCTTGCAACCCAGGCCGCGGGGGCGCGCGCCGATGCGGCCGGTGCGCTGCCCGATCCCACGTTCACGATCAACGACGATGAGGTGGACCGCACCGGCGGGCCACGCATCAACAAGACCTATTTCATGTTCGGCCAGACCTTCCCGCTATGGGGCAAGCGGGATCTGCAGCATCAGGCCGCGCTGCAGGCGCTTGAAGCCATGCGCGGCCAGGAGCGGGCCACGCGCGATGAGCTCGACGAACGGATCAAGGTCGCCTTTGCGCAGTATTATGCGGTGAGCCGCAGCATCGCCATCAACGCCGACATCGCAAGGCTTGCACGGCAGATGAGCGGCGCGGAAACCGTGCGCTACAGCCAGGGCGGGGGCTCACAGGCCGGCGCCATTCTGACCATCGCCGAGGAGACGCGCGTCGCAACCGAAGCGGCGCGGCTTGCGGGTGATCGCCGCGCGGCGATCGCCCGCATCAACGCGCTTCTGGCGCGGCCGGCAGAAGCTCCCCTTGCCGCACCGGTCGCGCTGCGGCCGATCCCGGCCGCTCTGCCGCCGATCCCGGCCCTGGTTGCGCGGGCACGCGCAAGCAATCCGCAGTTGTTCTCGGTACGCGCCGATATTCAGCAGGCGGAGACGCAGCGCCGGCTGGCGGGCAAGGCCTGGTATCCGGATGTCACCGTCAGCGCCGGCCCAATCGAGCGGGCCAATGGCCCGACCGGCTTCTCCGCCACGGTGTCTTTCTCGATCCCCTTGCAGCAGGGACCTAAGGAGGCGGGCGTGCGGGAAGCCGCCGCCAATCTCGCGGCCGCGCGCTGGCGGCTGGACGCCAGCATGGCGCAGATCGAGGGCGATCTCGGCCAGGCCGTCGCATCGCTGGATGCCGCCCGCAAGATGGAGGCGCTGCTGCGCACGCGGCAGTTGCCGCAATACAACGCCGCCTATCGCGCCGTGCTGGCCGGCTACGCGCAAGGACGCGGCGATCTGTCCGCCGCGCTGGAAGCCGAGCGCCGGCTGCGCGACGCCAATATCGATATCCTGCGAAACCAGCTCGACGAACAGACCGCGCTGGCGGCGATCGAGCGCCTGATCGGGGGTGAGCTGTGAGACACCTTCCCCTGATCCTCGCGGCCTTCATGCTGTTCGGCGCGGCGGTTGCCGGCGGGCAGGAGCGCACGCCCCTTTACTACCAGGATCCGACTGGTGCGCCATTCTATGCTTCCGGTCCGAAGAAGACGCCGGACGGGCGCGACTACGTCGCCGTTTTCGAGGACCAGCCGGCACCGGGCGCCGGGGCCGCCAGGCCTGCCGCACCCGGCCCTGCTCCCGCCGGCAAGCGCCGCATCCTCTATTACCGCAACGCGATGAACCCGGCGGACACCTCGCCCGTGCCCAAGAAGGATTCGATGGGCATGGACTACACGCCCGTTTACGAGTCGGAAGCCAATGAACCCGCTGGCACCGTCACAGTCAGCCCTGAGCGGGTTCAGATGCTTGGCGTGCGGACGGAAGTCGCGGCCGAGCGGAGCATGACCCGATCGATCAGGGCCGTCGGCACGATTGCAGTCAACGAACGCCGGATCGCGGTTGTTGCGCCCAGGGTCGAGGGGTGGATCGAGAAGCTCCTGGTCAACACGACGGGCCAGCCCGTGCGTCGGGGCCAGCCGCTGTTCGAGGTGTACAGCCCCGAGCTCGCCCTGGCCGAGCAGGAATATGTGCTGGCCCGCCAGGCCAGTCCATCGATTGCCGATACAACCTTGACCCGACTGGGCAACCTCGGTTTGCCCGCCGACGAGATCACCCGGCTGAAGCGCAGCGGCGTCGTCAACCGGGCGCTGACGCTCGGTTCGCCGATCGACGGCGTCGTGCTGGAAAAAGCCGCCCTCGACGGCATGCACTTCGCGTCCGGCGATACGCTGTACCGTATCGCTGACCTTTCGACCGTGTGGTTGCTGGCCGAAGTGTTCGAGCAGGACCTGGCGCTCGTCCAACCAGGCGAGGAGGCGAAGCTCAGCCTCACCGCGTACCCCGATAAGGCGTTCGAGGGAAAGGTCACCTTCGTCTATCCGACGGTCGCAGAGACAACGCGCACGGGCAAGGTTCGCATCGAGATCCCCAATACCGATGGCCTTCTCAAACCGGGAATGTATGCGAACGTCGAGATTGCCGCGCCTGTTGGCTCGGCGCCGGTGGTGGCGGTGCAGGATTCCGCTGTGCTCGACAGCGGCACGCGACGCATCGTCCTCGTGGAGCGCGGTGAAGGCCGCTACGAGCCGCGCCCTGTCACGGTCGGGCGACAAGCGGATGGCTACGTCGAGATCCGCGATGGCCTCAAGGCCGGCGAGAAGGTTGTCGTCGACGCCAACTTCCTGATCGACGCGGAAAGCAACATGCGGGCTGCATTGCAAACATTCACGGCGCCCGCGCCACAACAGGGTCCGAAGCCATGACGCGGCACTTGATCATGCACACGGCCATCGTGGATCGCTCGGAGCACCTGGGTGGTGAACTTCCGAAGGTACCCGCCGGAGCGAGGCGCCGGCGGGCGGGAATGCAGCGTAGCGGGCGCACCCCCGTGTGCGAAGGCAACCGGCAATGACAGCTATCATCCGCTGGTCGAGCAGGAACGTCCTTCTTGTCCTCATGGCGACGTTCTTCATTGTCGCCGCCGGTGCCTACGCCATGCTGCGAACGCCGCTTGACGCCATTCCCGACCTCTCCGATCCGCAAGTCATCGTCTATACGGAATATCCTGGGCAGTCGCCCCAGGTGGTCGAGGATCAGGTGACCTATCCCCTGACCACCGCACTCCTGGCGGTTCCGCGCTCGCAGGTCGTGCGCGGCTTTTCGTTCTTCGGCGCCTCATTCGTCTACGTCGTCTTCGAGGATGGCACCGATATCTACTGGGCACGGAGCCGCGTGCTCGAGTACCTCAATTTTGCCCAGAAACGCCTGCCGAGCGGCGTCACTCCATCCCTGGGCCCGGACGCCACAGGGGTGGGCTGGGTCTTCGAGTACGCGGTGATCGGAGCACAACGGACCCTGGCCGAGCTCCGCTCGATCCAGGACTGGTTCGTGCGCTATCAGCTCACCAAGGCAGAAGGTGTCGCCGAGGTGGCCAGCATCGGCGGCTTCGTCAAGCAGTACCAGGTCGTGGTCGATCCCACGAAACTCCGCGCCTACGGCATTCCTTTGTCCAAGGTTATCGACGCCATCCGCGCGAGCAACATGGACGTCGGCGGGCGCGTGATCGAAATGAGTGAGCGGGAGTACATGGTGCGTGGCCGCGGCTATCTCCGCGGCACCGCGGATATCGAGCAGATCGTGCTCAAGAGCGATCGCGGCACCCCGGTGCTGCTTCGGGACGTGGCCCGGGTGAAGATCGGTCCGGACGAGCGCCGCGGCCTGACCGAGCTGAACGGCGAAGGCGAGGTCGTGGGCGGCATCGTATTGCAGCGTGTCGGAGCCAACGCCCTCGATGTCATCAGGAATGTCAAGCGAAAGATTGCCGAAATAGCCAGCGGTTTGCCAAAGGGCGTGCAGATCCTGCCGGTCTACGATCGGTCGGACCTGATTTACCGTGCCATCGATACGCTGAAGCACACGCTGCTCGAAGAAAGCGTCATCGTTGCGCTGGTCTGCGTGGTGTTTCTGCTGCATGCCCGCAGCGCGCTTGTAGCGATCCTCATGCTTCCGGTCGGCGTGCTGATCGCCTTCATTGTCATGCATATCCTCGGCATTACTTCAAACATCATGAGCCTCGGCGGCATCGCCATCGCTATCGGAGCCATGGTCGATGCGGCGATTGTCATGATCGAGAACGGGCACAAACGCCTGGAGCGGGCGCCACACGGCGCGTCGCGCACGCATACATTGATCGAGGCGGCGGCCCAGGTCGGCCCGGCGCTGTTCTTCAGCCTGCTCGTCATTACCGTGTCCTTCCTGCCGGTCTTCACGCTGGAGGCGCAGGAGGGGCGAATGTTCAAGCCGCTCGTCTATACCTATACCTTCTCGCTCGCCGGCGCGGCGCTCCTGTCGGTGACCCTGGTTCCCGTGCTGATGATGCTGCTCGTGCGCGGCCGCATCATGCCGGAGCGGAAGAATCCGCTCAATCGACTGCTGCACTGGCTGTATCAGCCGATTATCAATATCGTGCTGCGCTGGCGCAAGACCACCATCGTCCTCGCCGTTGTTGCTCTTGGTGTCTCGGCCTACCCGATCATGCATACCGGCAGCGAATTCATGCCGACATTGAACGAGGGCACGCTCTTCTACATGCCGGTGACCCTGCCGAGCATGCCGGTCACGCAGGCGGCAAAGCTTTTGCAGACGCAGGACAAGATCATCAAGAGCTTTCCCGAGGTCGCATCGGTCTTCGGCAAGGCGGGCCGGGCCAATACCGCAACGGACCCGGCCCCGATCGAGATGTTCGAGACGATCATAAATCTGAAACCCGAGAGCGACTGGCGTCCGGGCATGACCACGGACAAACTCGTCTCTGAGATGAATGCCGCGCTGCAATTCCCCGGCGTGAGCAATGCCTGGACGATGCCGATCAAGGCCCGCATCGACATGCTTTCGACCGGCATCCGTACGCCCGTGGGTATCAAGGTCTTTGGCACGGATCTGAATGAACTGGATCGGCTCGCCAAGCAGATCGAGACGGTGGTTCACGACGTCCCCGGCACCAGCAGCGCGTTCGCGGAACGCGTCACCGGCGGGTACTACGTGAATATCGAGCCCAATCGGGCCGCGCTGGCGCGCTACGGCCTCACCATCCAGGACGTCCAGGACGTTGTGCAAACCGCGCTTGGCGGTGAGACCGTGACCACGACGGTGGAAGGGCGAGAGCGCTATGGCGTGATCGTGCGCTATCCCCGTGATCTGCGTGATGATCCGCAGGCCATCGCCAGGGATGTCCTGGTGAACGCCGGCGACGGGACGGCAATTCCCCTCGGGCAGGTGGCCCTCGTCAATATTTCACGAGGAGCGCCCTCGATCCGCACGGAAAACGCCCAGCTCGTCGATTACATCTACGTCGATATGCACGATCGCGATCTCGGGGGCTATGTCGCCGATGCGCAGCGGGCGGTGCGGGAGCAGGTGAAGGTGCCGCCTGGCTACCACGTCGAATGGAGCGGACAGTTCGAGTACCTCCAGCGGGCAAAGGCGCGTCTCGAAATGGTGGTGCCGTTGACCCTGTTCGTCATTTTCCTCCTGCTCTACTTGAATTTTCGGCGGCTGACGGAAACGCTGATCGTGATGCTGTCGGTGCCATTCTCGCTCACCGGCGGGCTGTGGCTCATGTACTTGATGGGCTTCAACATGAGCGTCGCCGTTGCCGGCGGCTTCATTGCGCTCGCCGGCGTTGCCGCCGAAACCGGCGTCGTCATGCTGATCTATCTGGACCAGGCCTTCACCGCCATGGTTCAGCAGCGGCGCGGAGAGGGACTTCCGCTGACGGCACAGGATCTCCATGCCGCCATCATGGAGGGTGCGGTCGAACGCGTGCGTCCCAAGATGATGACCGTTGCTGCCATCATGGCAGGCCTGCTGCCGATCCTCTGGAGCACGGGCACTGGGTCGGAGGTGATGCAGCGCATCGCCGTGCCGATGGTCGGCGGCATGATCTCGTCCACCATCCTGACACTGTTGGTCATTCCAGCGCTTTACGCCCAGGTCAAGCTCCGGACCGTCCGCTCTGAGGCGGAGCCGGCTGTCGGCGGGCTGAAGCTGGCGTCTGAGTGAAACCTCAACCAAGGAGAATGGTCATGCGTCCAATCTTGATCGGAGCCGTGGGTCTTGTGCTGCTCGGGCCCGTTGCGATTGCCCAAGGCGTCAGCTCGGATCATCCGTGCCGCGGTGCCCTGGAGTCCCTCATGCGTGAGTGGAACGCCACCGGCTACCAGACACCCGCCAAGCCCGCCCAGGCTCATGTTGCCGGGCGCGACGGGTACGCCGCGACCGGCGGGCAGGTCATGTACATGCAGACGCAGATCCGCCTCGCGTTTGCGG
>VFSW01002830.1_pt1 | contig 26131 bp, 26 predicted proteins | sample 5358111 | NCBI WGS metagenome assembly VFSW01 (sample SAMN11554181, study PRJNA540505) | mine drainage metagenome | isolation source: sediment from site ElyBrook_90M | place: USA: Ely Copper Mine, Vershire, VT | collected 2017 | reverse complement strand
AAGTCAGTCGGGCCCGCACTTGATGGCGTTGAACACAAGATTCCCGCATAACTCCCTTGGATGAAGTCTGAATCAGTTCTGAGCTGATCGCCGGCGTGGCTTCCGTTGGTGACACGACTTGCCGGTACCCACGGAATCACACGGCCCCAGTAATCATGACCATCATGAAGACTGTCCGAGAAGAGATCGAGCAGAACCGAGCGAGCATTGACGCGCTGGTGCATCAGCACCGCGGCATCTCCGCGTCGATTTTCGGGTCGGTCGCGCGGAGCGAAGAAATAGCAAGTAGTGATATTGACTTCCTTGTTGAGTTTGAGAAGGCGCGTTCGTTGATTGACCTTCTGCATTTGCAGGACGACCTTCAAGTTCTGTTGGGCCGGAATGTTGATGTTGTCTCCGTCGGCGGACTGAAGAAGAGAGATGATCACATTCGTCTTGAAGTCGAGTCGCTTTGAGTCGGACTGACAACCTACGCCTTCTTGACATCATTCAGTCCAGACCCGTCTGGCCGCGCGAACTCTTCGGCGGAGGTGGCGGCGAAGACCACCAAGCCGGGAATCCCCGTCCGTGAGGGCGGGGAGGATGTCAAAGGTGGAGAGGAATGGTGTCGTCGGAGGAAGAGTGCGGGGCATCACTCGACAGGCCGTCACTCAACGTTCGGGCGAGGTGCTTTGTCCCGTACGCTAAGCGTCATCACATGGTCTCCTCGCGGGGACTAAAGATCCGAGTAGCGATTGCGTTTCCTATTTAGTGTATGCGCACGCATATAATTGCTAAGGTGGTGAACGCGGTTCGACATCAGTGCATTCCACCGATGTTGACCTAGTGGGTGAACCGCGCTCGCGAGCCAATACTGAACGGGTTCGAGGACTTGGATTTCGATCAGAACGTGGCTCCCGAGGTACCACGAGAACGCAGTGCCGAAAGTATCAACAGGTAGTACAACGAAGAATGAGAGAAGACCTCACATGAGTTCAGTCGAAAAAGCATTTACCCCAGTGCAGGTAGGTTCCAAGGTGCTGAAGAACCGCATCGTCATGGCCCCCATGACGCGAAACCGAGCCGATAACCCGGGCGCGCTCCCCACCGAGCTCATGGCGTTGTACTACGCGCAGCGTGCCTCGGCGGGTCTCATCGTGACCGAAGGTACTCAACCCTCCATCGTGGGACAGGGCTATCCCAACACCCCCGGTCTCCACTCGAGCGAGCAAGTCGACGCGTGGCGTCGCGTGACTGAGGCCGTTCATGCGGCCGGGGGCGTCATCTTTGCTCAAATCATGCACAGCGGTCGAATTAGCCATTCGGACCTTCACGACGGCGAACTCATGCCTCTCGCCCCTTCGGCCGTCGCGGCGGAGGGACAAGTCTTCACGACGAAGGGCATGCAGGATTTCCAAGTGCCGGTAGCCATGACCGAAGAAGATATTCACCAGACGATCGAAGACTTTCGTCACGCCGCGCAGAATGCGATCGCGGCAGGATTTGACGGAGTGGAGATTCACGGAGCCAACGGATACCTTCTTCACCAGTTCCTCTCCGACAATGCGAACCTGCGCACCGATGAGTGGGGCGCCACCGTTGAGGGGCACATCAAGTTTGTGGTCGAGGTCACCAGGGCCGTCGTAGAGGCCGTTGGTGCTGACCACGTGGGTATTCGTCTCTCACCAGCCAATCCGTTCAATAGCATCAGTGAAAGCAATATTGAAGCTACCTACACTCAGTTGGTCAGCGAACTCGCGACTCTGAACCTGGCGTATCTCCACTTCATGGAGAACCCGATGCAAAATGGGCTCATCAAGAAGATTCGTGACCTGTGGACGAATCCGCTCATCATCAACACGTTCGTCGCCGACCGATCCAAGGGGCGTAACGACCTCGAATCCATTGAAGACGGGTTCGCCGATCTCGTCTCCTTCGGCCAACTGTTCTTGGCGAATCCCGACTTGCCGGCGCGCTTGGAGAATGACGGCCCCTACAACGTGGCCGACCCGGCAACCTTCTACGGCGGTGGGGCCGAGGGCTACACGGACTACCCGACGCTGAATTAGACAGCGTCAAAAGAAGACGAGCGACCGACTCGTACCCTCGTGGCGTTGAGCCCGGGCGGTACGAGTCGGTCACTCCATTGTGTGCCGACCTGCGCAGGGGGAAGCGGTACAGACTGAGGGGCCCGCTCCTCGCATGTTTCAAGGTGATTCGACAACGCCCCGCTTGGCTGTTAGAGCGCCGATAACTCCTCCGTGTGAGTGGCAATGACCGAGAGGGGCATACTCACTTCTCGCGACGACTCCTTTCTCTCGAAAACTTCTTGGGAGATGGCGCCCAATCTGTCCGTCTCGATGAATCGGGGGTCCTTCAGGAGTCGATGGAGACGGTCACGGGGTAAGGCGCACCTCGTCGAAGAGACGTCCGTAGGAACTCGTGAGGTGAGCGAGGACCCCCGGGGTGACGTTGCCGCAGTACAGAGCGCCGGAAGAGTAATCACCACTTCTCCGCACGGGCCACGTCGAAACTCGATACACGATGGTGTCGATTGCTCGCGGTCTCAGTATCCCGGGAGAATCAGAGATGTTCATGCTGGTGGCCAGAATCTCCGGTGGTTCATTTTGACCCTAGGTACACTGAGGCATGAACTCCGCCGGACCCACCGCCTACGGATCACCCTGTCGAGTCTGTGGCTTTGATTGGACTCGAAGCCCGCGTGAACTTATCGACGAGATGAACTTACTTCCCGCGACCCTCGACGACTTGCTCGAGGGGGCCAGCGGGAGTGAACGTCGGCCCGATCTCGAGTGGTCCATCGCCGAGTACCTCTGCCACGTGGCCGACAATCTCCGCATTTGGGCCGAGCGTCTCGTGGGGGCTCGCCTCGGACCGACGAACCTCATCGGCTCCTACGACCAGGACGAGTTAGCGCGCGCTCGGAACTACTCGACTATCCCCTTGGCCGCGGCTCTCTGGAACCTTCGCCTCGGTGAAGCAGTGTGGGCGAGCGAGGTGAACCAAGCACTCATCGACTCATCGACACTGGCTCACCCCGAGGTGGGGACTCTGGACGCGAGTGACGTGGTGGCGATGACCGCGCACGACTCTCTCCACCATCTGGAAGATATACGCACCATCCTCGCCCACCCCCGGAGTTGACAAGAACGTGGGTGATTTTGAAACGCTCGAAGATTCACTGAATCGAGACGAGAGCTCAGTACCAGTGAGCCACCCGGGTCTCTCGCTGTCGACGGAACGTGCGGGCGCCCTCCACCACGCGTTTGAACGCGTCCTCGGAGCGTGGAATGAGTTCGATCACGCCCGCGAGCACGAGACCGAGATCTCCCCCCAACTCCACAAGCTTCTCGAATCACCCCTTCCCGACACCGGGATGGACGTCACCGGGGTGATTGATCAGGCGGCCGACATCCTCGACGCCTCACTCGCCCAGTCTCGACCCCGGTACTTCGCCTTCATTGGTTCCAGCGGACTGGAAGTGGGGGCACTCGCTGATTTGCTGGCCGCGACCTACGACACCAATCTCGCCGTGGACGCTCGGGCCGCGACCGCCCTCGAGTGGCAGGCGGTGACGTGGCTCGCGAGTTTTCTCGGATTCCCGGCCCAGACCGGAAACTTCACTAGCGGGGGCACTCTCTCTAACATCACCGCACTCGCGAGTGCCCGCGAACGAGCCCTCCCGGGGTCGCGGTCGACCGGACTAGCGGGAGCTCGTCCGACTCTCTACTGCTCGCGGGAGGCGCACTACTCGATCACCCGAGCCGCCGAAGTGCTCGGTATCGGATCTAACTTCGTACGCGCGATTGAGATCGACGGGGAACGTCGTATGCGAGCCGACCGGACGAGAGAGGCCCTCGCGCGGGACCTCGCCGAGGGCTACAGTCCCGTCGCCATTATTGCGACGGCCGGCACCACGCTGACCGGGGCGATTGATCCACTGGACGAACTGGCTCGAGTCGCGAGAGAGTTCAACGTCTGGCTCCACGTTGACGGGGCCTACGGCCTCCCAGCGGCGGCCGTCGACGCACGCCGAGCCCTCTTCACTGGTCTGGAGGAAGCCGACTCCGTGACGGTGGACTGTCACAAATGGATGTTCGTTCCGAAGGCCTGTAGTGCGGTACTGGTGAAGGACCTCGGTTCTCTGGCGCGGACGTTCTCCCACGATGAGGCGTATATGCCCCACGAGGGCGAGCACTACAACGCGGTCGACATCACTCTGGAGTACTCGCGTCCCCTGCGCGCGCTCAAACTCTGGATGGCCTTTGCGGTACACGGGGCGTCCGCGGTACGTGAGGCGGTGGGAATTAACTGCGACCAGGCCCAGATGCTCTACGACTGGGCCCGGGTTCGTCCCCACTTCGAAACGCTGACGAACCGGCCCCAACTGTCGATCGTGCCGTTTCGCGTCGTCCCGACGGGATGCCCGGACCCGGACGCCCACACGTCTGAACTCTGTGCTCGACTGCAATTCGACGGGCGCGTCTACGTCTCTCCGGCCACCATTGACGGTGAGATCTGGTTACGACCCTGCTTTACGAACTTTCGGACTACCGCGAGCGACGTGCAGGCCCTACTGGACGTCGCCGACGAACTCGGTCGGGAGTGTTCAACACTTCACGGATGAGTCGGTGAGAGAGGCACCCGATCACGAGTGGTATCCCGGTTTTCTTCACGCCGCCGAGACCCGCCCGGCTCTCGACGAGATCATTCTTTCGACACCGTGGCGACACGATGAGATCACTCTCTTCGGACGAACTCATCCCGTGCCTCGCTTAACCGCTCTCTACGGAGACCCGGGAGCTCACTACAGCTACTCGCGTCTTCACCTCGAACCCCGCACCTGGACGAAGCGGCTGGCCGAGTGGCGAGATCGGGTGAGAGAGACAACCGGCTGTCGGACCAATTCGGTGCTCCTCAACTACTACCGGGACGGACGAGACTCCAACGGCTGGCACGCCGACGACGAACCGGAGCTGGGTGCAGAACCGGTGATCGCCTCGCTCTCGCTCGGGGCTACTCGAACCATGCGCTTTCGCCGACGCGACGACTCGGCCCGTCGCTGGAGCGTCGAGTTGGCGGATGGGGACCTTCTCGTGATGCGGGGTGACTCTCAACGAGAGTGGCTGCACACCGTCGCTAAATCGGCTCGGGTGAGCGATCCTCGCGTTAATCTCACCTTTCGGTGGATTGAAGATACGCCACCGGTGAGCCCATGACTGAGGAGATCTGACGTGAACGACGCCGTAGCCGAACTCATTGAACTGGCCGACGGTCGGACCCTCGAGGTAGTCCGGCTCGGCTCTTCCGACAGTCCCGCCCTGGTCTTTCACCACGGAACACCCGGAGCGTGGTCCACCGCCCTGTTGCTCGCCGACGTGGCCGAGGAGGCGGGGATGACCGTCTACGCCTACTCTCGTGCCGGTTACGGAAGATCGTCCGCTCACGTGGGGCGCTCGGTGGCATCGGTGGTGGAGGACGTGAAGGCTCTGCGTGGTCACTACGGAGTAGAGGACTACGTGTCGGTGGGTTGGTCCGGCGGGGGCCCCCACGCCCTGGCGTGTGCCGCTCTCGACCCCCGGTGTCTCGGGGCGATCAGTCTCGCCGGCGTGGCCCCCTACAGCGCTGACTTTGACTGGACGGCCGGAATGGGACCGGAGAACATTGAGGAGTTCGCCGCGGCCCGAGAGGGTGGTGAAGAGTTCGAAGCCGCGCTCAACGAGGCGGGTGAGTCGTTGTGCGACATCAGCGCGAACGGTGTCGTAGTGGCGTTGGGCGGACTCGTCGGTGCGCCCGACGTGAGTATCTTGAACGAGCCTCACGTCTCGGAGGCTCTGGCGCGGAGTTTGCGCGACGCGTTCGTCGTCTCGGCCCGGGGCATGATTGACGACGACTACGCCTTCGTGGCTGACTGGGGATTTGCGCCCCACGAGATCACCAGGTCCGTAGAGGTGTGGTTCGGAGACGAGGACTTGATGGTGCCGTCCTCTCACGGCCACTGGCTCGGCGCAACGATCCCGGGCGCCGTCCTACGGCACTTCCCCGACGACGGACACATCAGTCTGGTGACGAGTCACCGAGAAGAACTGGTTCGGGCTCTCACGACGTTCGTGAGTTAAAGACGAGCTGAGCATCGATGAGGGCGAGAGTGCGATCGAGTACTTCTCGTCCGTGGCGCGGATCGGCGGCGTAAGCGGAGACGCGAGCTCGGTGGGGTGATCCGGCGAAGAGCCCGCTGGGTCCGACAAAAGAGCCCCCGGGGTACGAGTCGGTGAAGGCCGCTTCGGCGAGGGAGGCGGCTCCTTGCTGGGCGGTGGGGAGAAGGTGGGGACCGAGCGAGCGCATGACGAGGTTCGAGAGTCCGTGGCCTTCGTGGCCCAAGTGGGTCGCGGCGACCCCGGGGTGCGCACAGAGAATGGTGAGAGGAGAGTTCACGTCTCTCGCTCGCCGATCGAGTTCGAGTGCGGTCGCGAGATTAGCTTCCTTGGAGCGCGCGTAGGCGACCCAGCGCCGATAGGGGGAGGGCGCTTCTCCGAGTAGACCTGGCCGGAGGCGACTCAACCAGTGCACCACACTGGAGGTGAAGGTGAGCCGAGGAGCGGACGACCGTTCGAGAAGATCGATGACTCCCACCGACAGCAGGGTCGCCGAGAGATGATTGACGGTCATGGTGAGATCAAAGCCGTCCGGACCCAGTGCTTCGTCAATCGCCATGACGCCCGCGTTGTTGACCACGACGTCGAGGGAGTCCCACCGTTCGTGAATCTCGGCGAGAGCGGCTCGTACGGAGTCAAAGGACGTGAGATCGAGGTGAACTGTGGAGATGGTCCCTCGAGGAGCCAGATCTTCGAGCATTAGACGAGTACGCTCGGCGCGCTCCGGTGAGCGAACCGCCACAATGACGTCTGCACCACGCAGAGCAGCGAGCGAGGCGAGTTGTTGCCCGAGACCGGAGGTGGCACCCGTGATCAAGACTCGCCGTCCGTCGAGAGGGAGAGATGTGGGTGCCACGTTCGCAGTCTGCCAGGTGGCGAGCGACGGTCGAGCGTGAGGCGTAGGGTAGGCCCATGGAGCCGGCGCTCTTCGATGATGATCTCTCGGAACCGGGCCTAATCAGCCCGGAACACCTCCATCGCGGCCGGAGCGTCCCGTCCACCGCGGTGGTGTGTTTCTTTAACGATCTTCTGGGGGACCTCGTCGTCGAGGGAGTCCTGCGACAGATCTATACCCTGCGCTCGGAGATCGGAACTAACCCGGTCTACGAGTTTCGGACCTCGGGGGAATCTCTCACCGTGGTACATCCCGGGGTGGGAGCACCCCTCGCGGCTGGAGTGGTCGAGGAGCTTCGCGGTCTCGGTGTTCGAACGATAGTGGCGTGTGGCGGAGCCGGGGCGCTACGTTCCGATCTCGATCTGGGACGAGTCATGGTGGTCGAGTCGGCGCTTCGAGACGAGGGAACGAGTTTTCACTACGCAGCTCCCTCGAGGGTGATGGACGCTGATGAGACCTGTCGTACCGTCGTGGAGGAGGTGCTGCGCGAGCGGGGAGTGGAGTTCTTGACGGGGCGTACGTGGACGACGGACGGATTCTTTCGGGAGACGAAGAGTCGTATCGCTCGACGCGTCGATGAGGGGTGCCTCATGGTGGATATGGAGTCGGCGGCGCTGATTGCCGTTACCCGCTTCCACGGACTTCGATTTGCACAACTCCTCTACGCCGGCGATCTCCTGAGCGGGGAGGAGTGGGACTCGCGCCGCTGGGACCGGGCGATGCACCACCGCCGAGCCTTATTCGATCTCTCGATTCAGGCCGCCCTACGTCTCGCCGAACTTCCATCTCACGACTCCCCGTGACGCGGCGGCGAGCCCGCCAGCGGGAGAAGTTTGGTCTCGGGAGGACTGAACGTCGTTGTCACGAGTGGAGTCGAGGACTCCGGCTCACGTCAATGGAGTCCAACCCGGGGAACTGACACCTCGTAGGCTGACCCGGTGACAACCATCGTGGACTCCCTCGCGCACACGTGGCCCCCCTTCGTCTTAGTCGTCGGTCTGTTATTGATTGGTCACGGGGCCGCTCGCGAAGGACTCTTTGGTTGGATTGGCCACTGGTGTGCTCGGCTCGCCGGTCCCGACGTGACGGTGTTCGTGGTGGTGATGGTGGCCTGCGCTCTCGTGACCGCCACTCTCAACCTTGATACCGCCGTCGTGTTCATGACCCCCGTGGCTATAGAGACGGCTCGTCGACGAGGAACCGATGAGGTGATCTTCGCGTACGCCAGTGTCATGATGGCCAACGCTGCGTCAACTCTTCTGCTCGGGTCCAATCTCACTAACTTGCTCGTGGCGGCGCCCGAGGGTCTGAGCGGGGGGTCCTTTACTCGAGCGCTCGTCCTTCCGTGGGTGGTCAGTGTGATCGCCACTACTGCCGTCGCCATCTTGTGGCGCCCCCGAGGACTTAGGGGGCGTCATCGCCTCGAGCCCCAGGAGCGGGTCGGGTTGCGGGTTGGTCCGGGCGTCGTGGCCACCTTCCTCGCCCTCGTGAGCGTCCTTCTTCTACCCCAACCCGCTCTCGTGGTCCTCGTGCTCGGGCTAGGTGTTCAAGCGCTGGAGTCTCTTCGGGAGAGTCGGGTGCGGTGGAGTCAGATTCTGGCAGTTGCCAATCCCACGCTCTTGCTCCCACTCTTCGGGTTAGCGGTCGCAGTGGGCTGGCTGGGGAGAGTCTGGCTCGGTCCCGCTCACTGGTTGGACCACGCGAGCGTCGTCGAGACAGTGGGGGCCACGGCAGTGGGCAGCGTGCTGATCAACAACTTGCCGGCGGCGTCGCTTCTTGCGGGACATCACGTGGCCCATCCCCTGGCGGCCATCCTGGGGCTCGACTTGGGTCCGAATCTTTTCGTCACCGGCGCCCTCTCCTCATTGTTGTGGTGGAGAATCGTCACGGCGCACGGGGTCCGTCCCTCCCTCACTCGATTGACCACGCTCGGAGTCATGACCGGAGTGGTGACCCTCAGTCTCACCACCTGGATGGTGAGTTAGGGGACGTCACACTCGGGGCGCCGAGCGTGAAGAAAGACGCGGGAAAAGGGGAAGAAGTACGGGGCGGAGTCGCCGAGCTCGTTCAAGAGTCGCCGTTCGTACTCGGCGACGAACTGTTGGTAGAGGTTGTCCGGAAGCCGAGTTCGAAATCGCGTGAGTGTCGTACCCTTAACCCACTCCACCACGTGGCGAGTGGAGGGGAGCCGGTGGGGGTAGACCTTCACCGTGACGTCGATGTCGACGAAGCCCAGGCCATCAAGAATCTGGGCGTATCGGTTCGGAGTGAGGACGTGAGCGACGACGACGTCCGGCGGTGGCCCGGAGGGTCCCCAGACGGAGGCGTAGGGTTCCTCGGTGGCGAGATCAATAGCGATTCGGTGCTGGGGCTGGTCGGCGTTGGACGGGACTTGTACGGCGAGTTGTCCACCGGGGCGCAGGCTGGCCGACCAGAGTGCGAGGACGTCGGAGTGAGACGGGGCCCAGTGAAGAGAAGCATTGGCGACGATCAAGTCGACTCCGACGGGGTCACTCCAGTGAGCGAGATCACCTTCGACGAAGCGAATCTGAGGAGTCGTGAACGTTCGGGCACGCTCGAGCATGGTGGGAGAGTTATCGACGCCCACGACGGTTGCCAGGGGCACACGACGGGCGACGAGTTCGGTCATCTCGCCTGGCCCGCAGCCCAGGTCCACCGCTCGCTCGACTCCACGAGGATCGACGAGATCGAGAAGGTCGTGAAGAGGCTGGAGTCGCTGTTCGCGAAAGAGGCGGTACTGCTCGGGGTCCCAGGCGTCTCTCATTGTCGCAAACCCTAGGTCCTCTTCGATATAGGGTTCAGCCATGGTGGATGTGCAGCTCTTTGCGTGGTACTCCAGTCGAGCGCGAGAGGCGTTCTGGTTCTACTCGAACATCTTTGGCGTCTCCGACGGAGACTCTCCGCACCGTGACGACTCCTCGGCGGAGGAGTTTGTGAGTGGCCGAATACGGGTGGGTGAGATTGATTTGGTGGTCTTCAACGGGGAGCCTCACGGAGACTTCTCTTTTTCGAGTGCTCTCTCGATTTTTCTCACCTGCGAGGATCAATCCGAGGTCGACTTCTACTGGGAGTCCCTCTCTAGAGGCGGAGAGCCGGGTCGTTGTGGCTGGCTACGAGATCCCTACGGACTCTCCTGGCAGATCGTACCCCGCGCCTTTCACGACCTGATGGCAGACCCTGACCTCGGAGTTCGCGAACGAGTTCGTGCGGCCATGCTCGGGATGGACAAATTTGAGGTGGCTGAGCTGTACCGAGCGGCGGAGGGTCTGTCGCACCCGGAGACCTCACTAGAGTGAAGACATGAGTGAGGTCGTGGGACGCGACGGGGAGTGGGGTCTTCCGACACCCTCCCACCTGGACCGCCGCTTGGACGTCACGTGGCGTCTCGCTCAGCGAGTGGTCGCCCCCGGTGCTCACACCCGAGCTACCGTGACCGTTCGGAACCTGGCGGGAGAGTCTCTCGACGTGTCCTACTCCAAGGTGGCCGGTGGCGTGACGCGACCGGGCGTGGACGGGTACCTGGGTGTCTTCGGTGAGTTTGTACCCGGAGTTGTGCGGCGAGCTCACATCGCCCCGGGGGACTCCATTGAGTTCGAGGCGCTGGTAGGTACTCGTGCGCTACGGGGAGAGCACCTCGAAGACGGCGAGTACGTCGCGGTAGTGGCGGTGACGCTGGGGGTCGGTACGTCGAGAACGAAGGCCACCTACGTTCTGAGAGCACCACTCGTCGTGAAGAGTGCGACCGAGTCTTTGAGGGGCGCTTTCGCCTAGGTGGGGATCCTCGTCGCCAGACTGAGTTAAGGATGTCGGCTCACTGGAAGACGTCGGGATTAACCCTCGTTGAATGCCCGAAGGAGTCGCCCTCATCCGGGTAAATACTTCGTCCCGTCGTCGTTCTTCGTACTGACTCCGAGAACCTTCGGGGTACACCGGTCACGACGACTGGATCGAGGATGATCACTTCACCCTTCGATCTCGCGGTGACACGTAAGTTCAAGGTTTCCGGGTGGATGAGGTGGAGTGAATGGGGTCTCTGGGCTCCTGATGATGCAGAAGAGTTCAGCGCTTTAATGGTGACGTGAAGTTGTCGGGAGTAGAGGTGATCACCATCCAGGAGTTGCACGCCGCCCGCGGGAGTGCCAACGCCGACTAGGACTCTGAGCCCATCGGCGCAATGGAGTGGGAGAGCATCCAGCGAATCCCGAAGCGATCGAGCACGACTCCCCAGTACGCCCCCCAGGGAGCAGGGGCCGGGGCTTGGAACTCCGTGCCTTCGAAAACCAGGCCCGCGTAGATTCGATCGACGAGATCGGAGGAGTCGAGCTCGAGGTTGAGCGTGGTGTTGTTACCAATTCGTACGACCTGGCCCAGGCTTTCCACGAGGTCGGTCGCCATGAGGACGTACGAACCAAAGATCGTCATCTGAATGTTCATGATGAGGGACCGCTCCGATTCGGGGAGTTCGGGGGAAAAGGGCGCATCCGAGAAGCGGGTAATCGAGGAGATGCGGCCGTCCATTAGTGAGGCGTAGACGCCGAAGGCCTCCTCGGCCCGCCCGGCAAAGTTGAGGTACGTACTTACAGTCGTCATCTGGTCTCCTAGGCAGTGAGCGAACCCTAGTCCCGTCGAGAGTCGGCGACAATGGAGAGGTGACCTCCCCACCTTCTCACGTCATGTTCGACCTCGACGGAACCTTGATGGACTCGTCTCCCGGTATCGTCCACTGCTTTCAACTCACCCTGGCCGAGTGGGGGCGAGAGGCTCCGCTCGAGCAGTTGCGGACCCTCATCGGACCCCCCTTGCGGCACTCCTTTCACCTTCTGGGCTACGCCGACGAGGACCTCGACGAAGTGGTCGAGTGTTACCGAGGGTTTTACGCCACGGTCGGTCTTCGCGAAGCCGAACTCTACGACGGAGTGTCCAGCACCCTTGCGGCTTTGAGGAGTCGTGGGGTTCGGCTCGGTGTGGCGACGGCCAAGCGGGTCGACTTCGCACGAGAAATGCTCCGGGATCGGAGGGTCGACGATCTTTTCGACGAGATCGCCGGGGCCTCAATGGACTTACGTGTGACCGATAAGGCCGACATCATGGCTCACGTACTCACCGCGTGGGATAACCCACCCCCTCGATCGGTGTGGATGGTCGGGGACCGGGCCTTCGACATGGTCGGGGCCCGCCACCACGGGGTGGTGGGCGTGGGGGTGTTGTGGGGCTTCGGTGACGCTGATGAACTTCGCGCCGCGGGAGCCGACCGGCTGATAACCCGGGTCGAACAACTTCTCGACGAGTCTGTCGGCGAGCCCACTACGATGGACTTTCGTGGCGCGTGAGTCGTCGGGACCAAGTGAGCGCCAGAGGGTTCCCCAGCCCCTGATCAAGCGGCGGGTACCCTCCGGGCGAGGGGCGATGGAGCAACCCAACGTCACTCACGACGGTGCGGCGGCGCTCACCCCCCGGTTCTGGGTGGCCCTCGTGGTGGCTTCGGTGCTTACCGGCCTCATTGGACAGGCCCTCATGTGGTTGCTTCGCGCGGTCGAGTACTGGGCCTACGGTTTTCGTTCGGGGAGTTATCAGGCGGCGGTGGCCGCCACCTCACCCCTGCACCGCGTGCTGATGCTGCTGCTCGCGGGAGTGTTAGGAGCGCTCGGGTGGTACGCCACGAGACGGTATCTCGCGCACCAGAGCTCAGAGATTGACGACGCGGTCTGGAACGGTTCAGGAAAAGTGCACGTTCGGCGTTCACTCGCGACGTCAGTGGTGTCGGAGGTCACGATTGGTCTCGGCGCCTCGGCGGGCCGCGAAGCAGCTCCGAAACTCATGGGTGGGGCGGTTGCGAGCTTTCTCTCCACCCGTTTCGCGTTGAGTGACGGCCAGCGAGTCCTCCTGGTGGCCTGCGCGGGTGGCGCCGGTCTCGCGGCGGTCTATAACGTCCCCCTGGGTGGAGCTTTCTTCACGGCCGAGGTGATGCTCGGGAGCTTCGCCCTCCCGGTGGTGTTGGCCGCCCTCAGCAGTTCCTTCATCGCCACGCTGACGGGTTGGTTGACCCTTTCCCACGCCGCTACTTACTCCGACGTCGCGAACTTTCAGTACTCGACCTCTCTGTTGGTGTGGTCGAGTATCGCCGGAGTCGTGATTGGACTCTTCGCCGCCGCGAATATCCGAATTCTTGGGTGGGTCGCTCACCGACGTCCTCGAGGTGCGAACTTGCTCTGGGTCATGCCTCTCGCATTTACCTTCTTGGGGATAGTGGGAATCTGGCGGCCCGAGTTGTTCGGCAACGGAATCGACATTGCTCATCAGGCCTTCCTGGGAGTGGGAACGCTCTCCCTGCTACTGCTGCTGGCCGTTCTCAAACCTCTCGCCACTGCTCTGACACTCGGGGCGGGAGCGGCCGGCGGCGTCTTCACTCCGGTGCTCGCGACGGGGGCGGCCCTCGGTGGAGCTCTCGGAGTCGCCTGGGCTCATCTGTGGCCGGGGGCGCCAGTAGGGGCGTGCGCTCTCGTGGGGGCGGCCGCGATGATCGGTTCATCCATGCAGGCCCCCCTCGCCGCACTCGCTCTCGTGACCGAGCTCACCCACTCGGGTCTGGGTGTCATGATCCCGATGATTGCGGCGACCACGATTGCGACGCTGGTGGTGCGCACGCTCGACGGTTACTCGATCTACACGGCGCGTCTCCCGCGTCACGAAGGAGGAACGTGAGTTCGATTGTCGTGCGACCCATGAGCGCCGAGGAGTGGCCGGCGTACCGTGATATCAGGCTGGAGTCTCTGGCCGACGAACCCGAGGCCTACGGCCTCACGTTCGCCGAAGCGACCGAGTGGGCGGAGGAGCAGTGGCGAAATCGCCTCAGCGGTCGGTCGGTCTTTGTCGCGGAGGCGGACGGGAAACTCATCGGGACGGCTAACGGAGCTCCTCACGAGTCCCAACCGGGGGAGTACTTCCTCTTCGGAATGTACGTCACTCCGACGTGGCGGGGCCGAGGTGTAGCCGAAACACTCATCGATGCGGTGTCGGCCTGGGCGTGGTCTCAGGGGGCTCGCAACATCGATCTTTTCGTGAACTCGATTCTGCCGCGAGCGCTCGGTCTCTACGCCAAGGCGGGTTTCGTGCGCACGGGTGAGATTCACACGATGCCGAGTAGGCCGGGACTCGAGATGTGGCGCCTACGACGCTCCTTGACGGAGTGGGAGTTCGCGGTTCGCCGAGTCGACGCGGAAGTCCTCTACCCGCTACGACGCCGGGTTCTTCGATTTAACGACCCGTCGCGAATCGTGGCCGACCCTCGCGACCACGAGACGGAGAGTCGTCACTACGGAGGTTTCGTTGGACCTCGACTCGTCGTCAGCGCTTCGTGGTACCCGTCGACGTCCCCGGTGGATCCGGCGCTTCCTACCTGGCAGTTGCGCTACATGGCGACCGACCTCGACGTGCAGGGTTTGGGTCTCGGGCGCACCGTGATCGAGGTGGCGTTGGAGGAGTTGCGGGCCATGGGCGTGGCTCAAGTGTGGGCCAACGGTCGAGACACCGCACTTCCTTTCTACGATCGCACGGGCTGGGCGCGCGTGCCCGGATCAGAACATTTGAGCCCGGAAACCCAGTTGCCCCATACGGTGATCTACCGCAACCTCTAGGAGGTCGGTCCGTTTGGCTACATTGAATTCATGCGCTCTTCTGTTCGTTACGCCCTCGCCCTCGCCGTCGTTGTTCTCGGAGTCGGTATCTACGCCCTCACCAAGAAGTCGTCACCCTCGAAGCCGGCGACACCCTCGACGACGTCGACCACCAAACCCGCGGTCCCGATTGCTCCCCTGACCGGGCTTCCTGATCCCGGTGGAGCGGCGCTGACCCGACCCGCCCTCGTCGTGAAGATCGAGAACGACACGAACGCACTTCCGCAGTTCGGAATTGACCAGGCCGACGTCATCTACGAGGAGATCGTGAACGGTGGCATTACCCGACTGGCCGCCGTCTTCAACCAGAACGCTCCGGCCAAGATTGGACCGATTCGGTCCGTGCGCCCCACGGACACCCAGATCGTCTGGCCACTGGGCGGAATATTCGCCTTCTCCGGTGGGGCCCCCTACGCCATCGCCTCCATCTCGACGGCGCCGGTGAAGCTCGTGGATGAGTCCTCCGCGGGAGCGGCCATGTTCCGTGATCCCAACCGGGTCGCGCCCTACAACCTCTACGGAAACACCTCCCAGCTCTTCGCCTTCGGGGGAAAGCCCACGCCGCCGCCCCACCTCTTCACCTACCGGGCGGCGAACGCACCGGTGCCGGGTGTTCCGGTCGCCTCCGTCTTCGTCCCCTTCCCCAGCATCTACGGCGAGTTGTGGACCTGGAACGCGACCCTGCACGGCTGGGTGCGCTCTCGCCCGGCCTTCATCAGTGGCTACGGTCTGCACGACATCACCGGAACGGGAGCCATTGAGGCGCCGAAGAACGTGATCGTGCAGTACGTGAACTACGTGAACGGGGTCGGATCCTTTACCTCCTACGGAGATCTCCAGAGTGGGGGCGTGGCCGATATCTTTACCGCTGGTCACGAGATCACCGGTACGTGGAAGCGGGCCTCTAAGTCGTCCGTGATTCAGTATCTGGACGCCCAGGGTCACCCCATCGCGCTCACCCCCGGCCAGACCTGGGTGGATCTCTTGAACGACGGGGCTGCTCTGACGGTGACGCACTAGCCGTGGTGCGTCTGGCCAACATGTACGGGCCCGAGGCCACCTTCCTCGGGGTGGCTCCGGGGGACCCCGACGACGTCTCGACGTGGCTCGACGCTCAAGCACTGATTATTGGAGCACCCTTTGACGGGGGTACGTCCCATCGTTCGGGGTGCCGATTCGGCCCCTACGCCCTGCGTACCAGTGACTACCTACCCCACGACGGGATGCGTCCCTCGCTGGCTCTGGGGGTGGACCCCCTCGTCGAACTCGGTGTTCGCGACCTCGGGGACGTGGAGATGCCCTCCGGTGACCTGGCTCTCTCGATGTCCCGTTTGGAAGCGCTGGTGACTCGCGTCGCGCAGTGGGGCGCGGTTCCGGTAATTCTGGGTGGAGATCACACCATTGCCTGGCCCGACGTCACCGGAGTCGCGCGCGCCCGGGGTTGGGGTCGGGTGTCGGTTATCCACTTCGACGCCCACGCCGACACCGCCGAATCCCAGTTCGGATCTCTCTACGGTCACGGGACCCCCATGCGTCGCCTGATTGAGTCGGGAGCCTGTCGGGGCGATCGCTTCATTCAGATCGGCCTGCGGGGCTACTGGCCCGAGCCCGAGACCCTCGCGTGGATGGCCGCTCAGGGCATGCGGAGCTTCGAGATGACCGAGATTGTGGAACGGGGCCTCGACGTGGTGTTGGATGACGCCATTGCACTCGCTCTTGACGACTGTGACGCCGTCTTTGTCTCCGTCGACGTTGACGTGGTGGATCCGGGTTCGGCGCCGGGTACGGGCACTCCGGAGCCGGGGGGCTTGAGTGCGCGTCAACTCCTCGACGCGGTGCGTCGTCTCGCCATGGAGGTTCCTCTGGCCGGGCTCGACGTGGTGGAGGTCTCCCCCCCGTTCGATCACGCCGAGATTACGGCGTACCTCGGCAACCGTGTCGTTCTTGAGGCCCTCGGGGGACTGACCTGGCGACGCCGTCGTGAGGCGGGAGACCCGGTGCGACGCCCCGGGTCTCCCCTCCTCGAGGGACGGACGCCCTAGCGCAGAGACTCCAAGATCTCGCTCACGAGCTCGTCGGTGGTGTCGGGGTGCATAAAGGCGATGCGGGCGACCGTTTCGCCCTCCCACTTGGTGGGCGTCACGAAGGCCACCTGGCGCCGTAGGAGGTCCGCGCTCCACCGGGTGTAGTCCCCGTCGGACCAGCCGGGACGGCGAAAGAGGACCACCGACAAACTGGCCGGTCGCACGAGTTCGAGGTGATCGGACTTCTCGATGAGTACGGCCGTTCGCTCGGCCAAGTCCAGTCCGCGCTGAACGGCCGACTCGTAGTGGGCCGTTCCGTACGTCACCAGGGAGAACCAGAACGGAAGGCCCCGGGCGCGCCTGGACAGCATGATCGCGAAGTCCGACGGGTTCCAGTCGACGTCGTCATCTTGGTGCAAGACGTCGAGATACCCGGCTTGTTGGGCGAGCACGCTGCGCGCGGTGGCCGGGTCGCGCCAGAGGAGTGCGCAGCAGTCCAGAGGCGCGAAGAGCCACTTGTGGGGGTCGACGATGAAGGAGTCGGCGTGGCGCAGTCCGTGGAACTGGTCGGCCGCGGAGGAGAACATGGCCGCCCCGCCGTACGCCCCGTCGACGTGGAACCACCAGCCTCGCTCCCGGGCCAATGATCCAAGGCCCTCGAGGTCATCGATGATGCCGGCGTTGGTCGTTCCCGCCGTTGCCACCACGCCGATGATGGTCTCGGGGTGGGGATCGTTCGCGAGGGCCGCTTCGAGGGCGGCCCGAGTGAAGCGGTGGTCGTCGGGTTCGACAATGAGGGATTCGACCCCGATCACGTGAAGGGCCTTGCCGATACTCGAGTGGGCGTCGGCGGAAATCGCGAAGCGCAGCGAGTGTGGAGACAGGTGGGACTGACGAGCTCGTCCGACGTCTCGGGCGACGGTGAGAGCGGAGAGGTTGCCAATGGAGCCCCCCGACACGAAGGCCCCGCCCGTGCCCTCGGCCATCCCGGCGCGCTCGGCGAGAAAGTCCAGCGCCTGGTTTTCCGCGGCGACGACTCCGGCCGCCTCGAGCCAGGAGGTCCCGTTCAGGCCCGAGCAGGCCACAATCATGTCGAAGAGGAGGGAGTACTCCGTCGGCGCGTTAGGAATGAAGGCCAAGAAACCGGGAGAGTCAACGGAGACCACGTGGGGGGCCAACTGATCGCGCCACAGAGTGAGAATCTCGAGAGGATCGCGCCCCTGGGCCGTGATGAGTCCTTCGAGGGAGGGAAGGGGCGTGGGGGCGTGCGAGCCGTAGTCGAGGGGAGCATCTTCACGAAGCCGCTCTCGGCAGTATTCGAACACCGCCTCGGTGAAGGACTCGTTGTATGTAAACATCGGGTGCGCCATTGCACTCTCCTCGCCGCGTCGACCAGAGTCCATGCTAGGGCCTCGCCGACGGGCCCCAGGAAGCCCACTACGATGACTCGGGTGACGGGACGTATTGGATTTCTGGGTCCCGAAGGGTCGTTCTCCCACGAGGCACTCCAGTCCCTGGGTGATCGAGAAGCGATCGCTTTTTCGACCATTGGCGAAGTTCTCGCCGCGGTCGCCGACGGCCAGGTTGATCAGGGGCTCGTCCCCCTCGAGAACGCAATTGAGGGAACGGTCTCGGCCAGCATCGACGGCTTGGTCTTTGATCACGACCTCACGATTGTGCGCGAGCTGGTGTTGCCTATTCACCTCCACCTCATGACGAGGCCCGGGGTTTCCCTGGAACAGGTGACCCGAGTCGCTAGTTATACGCACGCCCTCGGACAGGTTCGTCACTTTCTCACTCAACTCCCCCACGCCCGTATCGAACCAACGGCCTCTACTTCCCAGGCCGCGGCGGAAACCGCGGGGAGTACCGAGTCCTGGGCGGCGGTCGGCTCGCGGCTCGCGGCCCGACTCTTCGGCCTTTCTATCGTGGCCGAGGACATCGAGGACCACCCCGGTAACGCAACCCGTTTCGTACTCGTCGCGCGCGAGACGGTAGCCCCCCCGACTGGACACGATCGTACGTTGGTCGTCTGCTTCCAGGACGCTGACCGTCCCGGATCTCTCTACGGAATCCTTGGTCGATTCGCGGCGCGAGATATCAACCTCACCAAGTTGGAGAGTCGCCCCACGAAAACCGGACTCGGGGACTACTGCTTCGTCATCGAATTCGACGGGCACATCAGTGACGAGATTGTCGCCGACTGTCTGGTGGACGTGCAGGCTCACCTGGTGAGGGTCAAGTTCCTCGGCTCTTATCCCGTCACCGGTGAGGGATCCGGGGAGCGTCGGGGTGATGTGGACATTCGTCGATTACGGGCCCGCGAATGGATGAACGGGCTCCTCGCCCGGATTGAGCCTGCTTAACGGAAGGTGGCGAAGGGGACCTGAGGGGTGAGCGGTACTCGTTCGCCCCACTTGGTCCACGTGACCGTCAAGGTGACTCCGCTACCCGAGGCGACCTCGCGTACCGGTAGGGGGTGGGGTCCTTCGGTGAGGTACAGGTATTCGTGGAGGGCGGGGGTGTGAGAGGTCGCCTTCGAGACGAGGTGAATGACCTGAACGGGGATTCCCGCGATGACGGAGTGCCCGACGAAGTTGGCCGTTCCGGCGACGTAGAGATTGAGGGAAAAGTCGCTCGCGATGGTGGTGCTGGCGGCGAGCGTGGGATACGTCCCGGCGCTGGAGTAGACCGCGAGCCAGCGTTCGGCGTCGTGAACCGCTACCCCCGGCGTCAAGCCGAGAAGGAAGTTTTCGAGAGCGACGGCGCTGGCCTTGACGTAGACCACTCGCTGGGTGGCCAGGGCGACAAGGGTGAAGAACAGATGATTCGTCGCCGTACCCGTCACGACTTCGCGAGCACCCACGCGCGAGACGTCGTTGACCGAGGTGTAGTTCGCGTTAGGCGACACCGGACTCTTGAGAACCGCTACTTCGTGGACGGAGACCTGTCCCTCGGCGTAGTTGCGCGCGGCCACCGCTACGTGAAGGGCGCTCGGACTCGCGGCCTGGGCCGTAGCCGGCAGGGCGAGGGTACCGAGGAGGGAAGCGCCGACCAGAAAGCTCGATATCGTACTAATTCTCACAAAGACTCCCGAATAAGGTTCGCTCTTTGAGCGAGTGGCGGAGGGAGTGGGATTTGAACCCACGGTGGGAAAACCCACGCCGGTTTTCAAGACCGGAACATTCGGCCGCTCTGTCATCCCTCCGAGAAACAGTCTAGTTACGCGGTGGTTTGACGCTTCTTGCGAGACCGGGCCCGGTCCGACTGGTCCAGAATCACCTTACGGAGACGGATGGAGGCCGGGGTGACCTCGACCGCCTCGTCGTCGGCGATGAATTCGAGAGCCTGTTCCAGTGAGAGGTTCCGCGGGGGAGTCGTGCGCTCGGTGTTGTCCGACCCCGAGGCTCGCATGTTGGTGAGCTTCTTTTCCCGCGTGGGGTTCACGTCCATCTCCTCGGGTCGAGAGTTTTCCCCGATGATCATCCCCTCGTAGACCTCGACCGTGGGGCCGACGAAGAGAACTCCGCGGGCCTCTAGGTCGAGTAGGGCGTTCGTGGTGGTCACCCCTCGCCGGTCGGCGACGAGGACACCCTGCGCGCGCAGGCGAATGTCCCCGAACCAGGGCTCGTACCCGTCGAAGTTGGTGTGCATCATGCCCGCTCCACGAGTCTCCGTGAGAAACTCGGTGCGAATCCCCACGAGACCGCGCGCCGGAATTCGCCACTCCAGGCGAACCCAGCCGGTTCCGTGATTGACCATGTCCACCATCGTTCCGCGACGAGTCGCGAGGAGGGTGGTGATGGCACCGACGAACTCCTCGGGGGCGTCGATGGTGACGTGTTCGACCGGCTCGTGAAGGCGTCCGTCAATCTCCCGGGTCACGACTTGGGGCTTGCCCACGGTCAATTCGAAACCTTCTCGGCGCATGGTTTCGATCAAAATGGCCAGTTGGAGTTCGCCGCGACCCTGGACTTCCCAGGCGTCGGGGCGATCGGTGGGAAGGACTCGCAAGGACACGTTGCCAATCAACTCGCGCTCCAGGCGATCCTTAATGACCCGCGCGGTGAGGAGTTTGCCCTCCTGGCCGGCCAGGGGGGAGGTATTAATTCCGATCGTCATCGCGAGTGAGGGTTCATCGACCGTGAGAGGAGTGAGCGGCTGTGGATCGTCGGGATCGGCCAGGGTCTCACCGATGGTGATTTCGTCAAAACCAGCGACGGCGACGATGTCTCCGGGCCCGGCTTCGTCAACGGGTCGCCTCTCGAGAGCGCTGGTCATGAAGAGTTCGGTGATTTTCGCGTACTCGACGGAGCCGTCCACGTGGCACCACGCGACGCGTTGGCCCCGGATCAGGTTGCCGTTCATCACGCGACAGAGGGCGAGACGTCCGAGATACGGAGACGCGTCCAAGTTGCAGACCAGTGCCTGGAGGCCGTGACCCTCTTCGTAGGAGGGAGCCGGAACGTAGCTCTCAATCGTCGAGAACAAGGGTGTGAGGTCGGTACCAACGACTCCCGGCTCCGTCGACGCCCAGCCCTGGCGGGCGCTCGCGTAGAGGATGGGAAACGAGATCTGGTGTTCGTCGGCGTCGAGGTCGAGAAAGAGGTTCTCCACCTCTTCGACCACCTGGTCGATGCGGGCGTCGGCTCGGTCAACCTTGTTGATGACGAGAACGACGGGGAGGCGAGCCTCGAGCGTCTTGCGCAGAACGAAGCGAGTCTGGGGCAGTGGGCCCTCGGCGGCGTCGACCAGGAGTACCACGGCGTCGACCATGGTGAGCCCTCGTTCGACTTCACCGCCAAAGTCGGCGTGTCCCGGGGTGTCGATGATGTTGATCGTGAGATCGCGCCAGCGCACTGCGGTGTTCTTGGCGAGGATGGTAATACCCTTCTCGCGCTCGAGGTCGTTCGAGTCCATGACTCGGTCGGTGAGCTCTTGGTGGTCCCCGAAGGAGCCGGTTTGGCGCAACATGGCGTCGACCAGAGTGGTCTTGCCGTGGTCGACGTGGGCGATGATGGCGATGTTTCGAAGCGATGTGCGTAGGGGCATGGCCTCTCAACGCTAGTGGCCCGACGGGGGTGGAGGTCTACGCGGCCTGATTACGCGTCATTTCGCTCAGTCGTTGGGCGGCGCGTAGGACGTCTCGGGCGCCCCCGCGCAGGTCGTCGAGGGAGGAATCGACGGCGATGACCAGGCCCGATTCGGGCCACACCCCCACGATTCGCGCGGGAGCCTGGCCCCGCGGATGGGCGAGAGTGGCTGCGAGGGCGTCTACCCGAAGGCCCCGGGCGGCACTGCGCGACGGTGATCCGGTGCGCACTTGAACGAGGATGCGTCGATGGGGCTCACCGAGGACACCATCTCGTCGACCCCGGAGCACCCACCGAGACCGGGCGACGCTGAGGTAGGTATCGGACGCGCTCGGAGTCACCGCTACTCCGAAACGATCGAAGACCTCGAGGGTGTGTCGGGCTCGAGTGAGAATCCGCGCGTGCACCATCGCTCGGCCCCCGGGTCCCAGTTGGGCCAGCCAGGTCGCGGCACTGCGAGAGTGGACCAGACCACTCTCGGCGCTCGACACGAGATCGCCGATCAGTGAGTCGAGAGCGCTTCCGAGAAAGCGGGGGCGAGACTCCCGAACGAGGAGGTCGTGACTGAGAGAACGGGCGACGTTCTCGGCACACCACTGAAAGGGTTCCAGTTCCTTCGCCCCACTCTCCACTCGAAAACTGTCGAGCACGGTACGTCGGGCGCTCGGAATACCCGCGAGGCGAGTGAGCAGGGCGCTTCGCTGGCTCGGCTCGAGAGAGAGGGCCTCCTCGGCGACAGCGAGGCTCGCCAAGGTGTTGTCCAGTAGGCGGCTAACCGTGACGGGATTCACGCCGCCCTCGTTCTCTCGTGGAGGGTCGAGAGGGCGAGGTCGACCAGCGCCCCGTCCACCTCGCGCATCCGAACTTCTCCCGTGGCCGACGAGATCTGGGCAACTCGACGGGGGTGGTACCCCGCGAGAAGGTCCGCGAGGGCGAGGAGAGCGAGAGGAGCGTCGTCGGGGTCCAGGGGAGAGGTAGTGACGTCGACAAGCCCCCGACGTTCGGGGAGTGTGACGACGAGGTCGAAGCGTACGCGTAGCTCCGTTCCGGAGATGCCGAGGGCGAGTCGACGACGTACTCCGAGTTGTACTTCCACCCGGGCTGGTCGAGTGCCGAGCACCTCACTCAGGGTCTGAATGTGGGCGCGGACGTCGGCGAAGAGTCGGGCGCGAGAGTCAGCATCGTATTGAGCGACGTCATCGAGAAGATCTTGATAGGCGCGACTGGAACTCGCGGCATCGAGTAGTTCACCGAGTGAGTCGTCCACAGGTCGACGAACAGCCCAGAGAACGAGCCACAAGTCGGTGAGACGCCCCCGTAGCCGGGCGCGGCGAGCCTGGGCGAGTTCACTCACCCCCTCGGGGATTCTCGGACGAGCCGTGATGACGCGTGCGGGGTCCGAGGCGGACGTCACTGGAACGAGGTACTGGCGAACGTGGTCGACGAGCGAGTCGAGAGTGACGTCAGAGGGGCGGAGAAGTTCGTCGACGAGGGGCACCCCTCTACTGTGCTCGGACCCTGTCACGTCAGTCACTGCGCCGAGATCTCGACGGGATGTTCTCGCGGCATCTCGGTGGGCGCCGGGACTACCCTGGTGGGGTGCTCGCCACCACGTTCACCCCGGGATTTCTCATCGGGTTTTCGGTCTTCGTTCTCGCTACTCTCGTCCTGATCGTGCTCACCGTACGATTCGTACTGCGGCGCGAACGGGAGCGACGTCAGCGCGACTGATCGAGTCGAGTTTCCAGATCTCGAACCCGTCGGTCAAGGTCGGCAATCGCCCTTTCGATGACCGAGAGTCGATCGGACATAGTCTCACGAACCCGTTCGTCGACTCGCGAATCCACTTGGTCGCGTAGACGAGCGTCGACGGAGTCGACCAGGGGTTGGGCGAAACTCTTCAACTTTTGTCGAAGGTCTCCCGTGGTGGAGTCGTTCTCGCTCACGGGCTTACTCTAGGGCGCACAGTAGACCCCGGGATTGAACTGCAGGGTGTTGTAGATACCCGACCACGGTGGTGAAGCGAGGGTTTGCTCCTCCGCGCGCAAGGTGGCGAGAGGTACGCAGGTGGCGTTAAAGGCAATGAACCCAAGCACGTTGGAACCGTAGGTTCCGGGTAGCCTCACCGGACCACCGCCCCCAAAGGCCACCGCCATGAAGGTGGGCAGTCCACTCGACCCGAGTCCGTAGGTGCGGTACTCCGACTGGGAGGCGTACACGGCCGGCGTCAGTCGGGGGTCGATACTGGTGAGTCCCTTCGACCAGCCACTCAACATGGCTGACCAGTAGCCCTGGTAAGTCCCGAGCACACTGGGGGCAGAGCCGGCGGGAGCGTCGAGCCCGGAGTGGGCGTCGGGGTAACCCTCCGGGTCGAGAATGACCCAGTTGGGCTTCAGGCCCAGTCCGTGGGAACTGTACTGGTCGATTTGCTGGGCCACGTACTGGCCGGCGGCGTACCCGTGCGCGTAAAAGGCCGCCGCATTGGTGGTCTGGGGTGTGAGTGGCCCCGACACGGTCCAAAAGGACAGCCACGTCTCGTTGCGGTTCGACTGCGCGATGGCTTGACCGACGAGAAAGTTGGGGGTCTCGACCGTCGCTGGTGGCTGGCTCTGGACCCAGGGAGCGCTCAGAGTTCCGAGCCCTCCGGTCTCGCCCAAGATGGGCCAGCCGTCCGAGATGGCGTGGGTGAAATCAGCGTTCGGTATCGCGTAGACCCCCACACCCCCGCGTGCCGCGAAACCCCGACCGGCGTCGAGGAGGATGAGGTTGCCGTCGACCCATCCGCCGGAGACCCCCGAGTGAACGAGAGGTGAGACGTTGCCACTCTGGCGAGAAACATCCGTCACGGACCATGACGTGGCGCCGGGCGCGAGGGTGTAGGTCCAGAGATCGTGCTGGTCGTTGCCGGCTCCCGCGATGACCGCGGTGCCCGTCGAGTCGTCACTGAAGAGCCCACCTTGGAGAGTCGGCCCGTTGACCTGCGCGGTGACATCGTCCAGCGTCCACGCATTCGGGGGTGAGTAGGCGGACGGCGCCGAGAGGAGTATCACGTGGCCCGCGGAGGTCAGACCTACGAGGTGCACTGCAGTTCCTTGGATCATTGCACTGAGAGAACCCGTGAGGCCCGGAGCTCCGAGAAGGGCGGAGATGTCTGTGTTCTGCCAACCACTCCCCTGGTGGAGGAGGAGTTCCACGTGGTGGTTAGAGTCGGTCACCGACACCAAATTGGGCTGATTCGGGACCACGACTGGCTCTCCCACCGCGGCACTTCCACGAGTGTTGCGCGTGAGGTCGAGGGCCCGCGAAAACGTTGCGGGATTCTGGGCAGAGTTCCAACGGAGTTGGACCACCACCACGTGACTCGACGTCGAACGGTAGGCCACCGCTCCGGTGGAACCGGACACGGAAATGCCGGGAGCCCCGGTGTAGGCCGGGAGCCCCGAACCCTTGTTGAGAGTGGAGACGAAGTAGGACGGCGGAGATGGCGCAAAGTGGGCACCACGAGAGTAGAGGGCCCAGCGCGGAGTGACGAGTTCGAGTCGTCCCCGCGAGTCGTAGACGACGTTGGCTCTGCCGAATTGGTCCAAGATCACCACGGGATCAGCACTCGCGGACGGCGCTCCGTCGCTGGTGGTGAGATCAGTCAGCGAGGCGTAAGACCCCGGTCCCCGTTGAATCAGGGCCACGTCGCCGTTGGAGAGCCGGGCAACGACGTAGGCAACCCCGTTGGCGCTGGCCACGTCGGGGGTACCGAGGATGTTGACACCCGAGAGAGCTGACGTCAGATTGGAGGTTGTCCATCCCGAGGCGGACGCACTGGGGGAGGCGTAGGTGATGAGTGGGTCAGACGCCTTGGTGTTCGTGGGGAGGGTGCTCGGAGCGCTCGGGGAGAGTGTGGAGACAATGAGAACGGGTGCGGCGAGCCACGCGGTACCGAGCCGCCGTCGATGACGTGCGCGTGAGTCTGTGTTGAAGTGGTCGGTCAATGGCCTGCGGCAATCGGTCCGACTCGAGTCCAGGGACTATTGCCGTTAGCGTTCAGTGCCCGAACGACGACGTCGTAGGACGTACCCGGTCGAAGTGAGCGCAGCGTCACGCTTCTAATCACTGGCGAGAAACTGATCCACACTCGTCCGTTCGTGACGCTCACCTGGTATCTCGATACCGGAGCGGTACCCGCCGCGGGTGCTGCGACGTTCAGCGTCAGGCCCTGGGAGACGGGGCGAAGGGAGGTGACGACGACCAGTGCCGGAATCTGGCGGGTGGGGGG
>VFSW01002829.1_pt1 | contig 26135 bp, 19 predicted proteins | sample 5358111 | NCBI WGS metagenome assembly VFSW01 (sample SAMN11554181, study PRJNA540505) | mine drainage metagenome | isolation source: sediment from site ElyBrook_90M | place: USA: Ely Copper Mine, Vershire, VT | collected 2017 | reverse complement strand
TGAGCGCTCAGGTTCGTGAGCTGGTAGCCCGTCGACGCGGTTCCCTTGCCCAGCCAGCAGGAAGAGCCGACGTTGAGCACGAAAGAGCCGGCATCTGCCGGGATGGTTCCCTGCGCGGCTCCGTTCGAGAGGCTCCGGACGTGGAACGAGCCGTCGGAGTACTGCCATATCGAGCCGCAGCCGATCCAGGTCGAGGGCATGCCGCCCGAGCCCTGCGGGGCCGCCGGCAAGGCGCTCCGCGCGGTCATGCCGTGGACGGCTCCGTCCTGCGTCTCGATCCAGATGCCGCCCGTGGAATCCGCGACGATGCGATTGCCCAGAACCTGGCCGGTCATCTTTCCCGAGGACAGGTCGTAGCGCTGGATGAGGGCGTCGCTCCACTGGACCCACAGCGCGTCCTTGACCTCGAGCAGCGTGGGCGATCTCGCGACGCCGCCCGTGGAGCGCGACAGCTGGTACGTCCGAGCGACCGTTCCGCTGGCGAGGTCGATCGCCATGACCTGGTTGGCCGCGCAGGCGACATAGAGGCGGCCGCCGACGCTGGCCGCCGGACCGAGGAACAGGCACGGCAGCTGAGCCAGCACCTTCGGATGCTCCGGGCTGGTCACGGCCGGCGTGGGGGAAGGTGAGGGCGAGGGGCTCTCGGTCGGTGTTGGCGTCTCGGCGGGAGTGGGGTCCGGAGTCGGCTCCGGCGTCGGGGCGAGCGTCGGGGTTGCGGCCGGCGATGCCGATGCCGATGCCACGGCCAGCAGCGACGCCGACGGCACGGGCTTCGCCGCCTGGGCGAAGGCGCGGAGACCCAGCACGAAACCGACGACCAGGAACAAGCCGAACGATCCGCCCGCGACGGCGGCCACCGCTTGCCGGACCCGAAGGGGCAAGCCCACCCAGACCCGCCCGAGTTGCGTTCGGGCCGGCGGCTCGAACCTGGTTTCCAGGTCGGATTCGATTGATCCCTGTGGCTCGGCCACGGCCGGCTCTCCCTCGAAGCCCCTGCCCGGAGTGTGACAGGTCGCGACCTCGACGGATCGACGGGCTCACCCGTGACGGCCCGTGCCGGGGCCGGGGTCGGCCGCCGGAGCCGGGGTCGGCCGCCGGAGCCGGAGCCGGGGTCCGGGCCAGCCGTGGCCGAGGCCCGAGCCGGCCCGAGCCCGCCTGTGTGTTCGGCCTACGGCCTGGGCCTGGCCTCGCCGACGAGATGAACCTCCAGACCCGGGATCTCTTCGAGCAGGCGGTCGGGGAGAGTAGCCCCGTGCAGGTGGAAGCCGCGGTGCGGCCTGTGGGCAAGCACCAGGTGGGTCACCCGATGCTCGGCGATGACCTCCGCCAGCCCCCGGACCAGATCGTTCGCCTCGCCGCGGACGATGTCGCCGCCGAGATCCACCGCGTAGTCCAGGTTGGCCTGGAGGTTGAGCTGCCGGTCGCGCGATTGCTGGATCCCCGGCGTCTCGACCGCCACCGCGATCCAGGGGACGCGGAGTGCGCTGGCCAGCGCTCCGGCCCGACGGATGGCGTGGCGGCACTCGGGCGATTCGTCGGCGAGGACCATCACCCGCTCCGTCACCGGTGGCAGGCCGATGCCCTGCTCCGCGACCGTGCCTTCGAGCTCCTCATCCACCGCCCCGGCCACGAACCGCAGCGACAGGTCGCGCAGGGCCATCAGGTTCGGCTCGGTGAAGAAGCGGTCCAGGGCGATCGCGGTCCGCTCCGGCGGGTAGACGTTGCCGTGGCGCATCCGCTGGCGGAGCGCATGCGGGCTCATGTCCACCAGCTCGACCTCGTCCGCCTCGCGGACGATCTCGTCGGGCACGCGCTCCCGGACGGGGACGCCCAGGATGGTTTCCACCGCGCCGGCCACCGATTCGACGTGCTGAACGTTGCAGGTGCTGATCACGTCGATCCCGGCGTCGCGAATTGCCTGGACGTCCTGCCAGCGCTTCTCTCGGGCGGAACCGGGGACGTTGGTGTGGGCCAGCTCGTCGATCAGGACCACGCCGGGGTGGCGGGCCACGATCGCGTCCGCGTCCATCTCCTCCACCACGACGCCGCCGTACTCGATGCGGCGCCTCGGAATCGCTTCCAGGCCGTCGAGCAGAGCCGCGGTGTGCAGGCGCCCGTACGTCTCGACGAAGCCGACCACGACGTCCGTGCCCCGGTCGTGGCGGCGATGGCCTTCCTCGAGCATCGAGTACGTCTTGCCGACGCCCGGCGCCATGCCCAGGTAGATCCGGAGCCGGCCCCGCGCGGGTTTGTCGGCGGCGATCCGAGCCAGCATTTCGTCCGCAGTGGGCCGGTGCGGCTCAGTCTCGGCGGTCATTTGAGCAACCCATCCAGATCAAGGTTCAGCTCCAGGACGTTGACCTGCGGCTCGCCCAGGAACCCGAGGAGCGGCTGGGTCGTGTGCCGGGCCACGTAGGTTCGGACCTGATCCTCCGTCAAGCCGCGCGCTCTGGCAACGCGAGCGACCTGGTATTCGGCCGCCGCGGGAGAGATGCTCGGGTCGAGGCCGGAAGCCGAGGAGGTGACCAGGTCGACCGGCACCGGGCCGCCGCCGTTGGCCTTGCGCATGTCGTCGACCCGCTGGGCGATGGTGTCGATCAGGGCCTTGCTCGTGGGCCCGAGGTTCGAGCCCGCCGAATTGCTGGCGTCGTATCCGTTGGGCGCGGCGCTGGACGTCGCCGCGGAGGGCCGGCCCCAGAAGTACTGCGGCTCGTTGAAGAACTGGCCGATCAGGCTCGAGCCGACGGTCTTGCCGTCGACGACGATCATCGAGCCGTTGGCCTGGTATGGGAAAACGACCTGCGCGACGGCCGTCACGACGAGCGGATATGCCACGCCGGTTATCACGGTCATCGCTATGAGGATGGCGATGGCCGGTCGAAGAACGCGGCGAAGGAAGCCGATCATGTCGATCTCCTAGGCGAGGTGGAGCACGGTGACGAGGATGTCGATCGCCTTGATTCCGAGAAACGGGGCGACGATCCCGCCGAGGCCGTAGACGAGGAGGTTCCGGCGCAGCAGCTCGGCGGCCGGTGCCGCCCGGAAGGCCACGCCGCGCAAGGCGAGCGGTATGAGGACCACGATTATCAGGGCGTTGAAGATGACCGCCGAGAGGATGGCGCTCTGGGGGCTGTGCAGGCCCATGACGTTGAGCGCGCCGAGCTCCGGGTAGACCGGCACGAACATCGCGGGCAGGATCGCGAAGTACTTGGCCACGTCGTTGGCGATGGAGAAGGTCGTGATCGAGCCGCGGGTGATCAGCAGCTGCTTGCCGATGGCGATGACTTCGAGCAGCTTGGTCGGGTCCGAGTCGAGGTCGACCATGTTGGCCGCCTCCTTGCACGCGGACGTCCCGCTGTTCATCGCCAGCCCCACGTCCGCCTGCGCGACGGCCGGAGCGTCGTTGGTGCCGTCGCCGGTCATGGCGACCAGATGGCCCTCGGCCTGCTGGGCACGGATGTAGCCGATCTTGTCTTCGGGCTTCGCTTCGGCGATGAAGTCGTCCACGCCGGCCTCGCGGGCGATCGTGGCGGCGGTTCGCGGGTTGTCGCCGGTGACCATGACGGTCTTGATGCCCATCTTGCGGAACTGCTCGAAGCGGGCGGGCAAGCCCTCCTTGATGGTGTCCTTGAGCTCGATGAGGCCCAGGATCCGGCAGTTCCCGGCGGTGTCCGAGCGGATGGCGAGCGGAGTGGCTCCCGCATCGGCGATCCGATCGGATCCCTCCAGGATCTCCTTCGGCATCGCGCCGTCCATGTCCGCGCCGATCGCGTCGACCGCGCCCTTGAGGATCATCCCGTCGGCCGTCCGGGCGCCGCTGGTCCGTGTCTCCGCCCTGAAGGCGATCTCTTCTGTGATCGTGGCGGTCAGGGCGGCAAAGCCCGCCTCGTCCCGGCTGCCGCCGGGGCTTCCGAGGGCGTCGAGGCGCTTGCGGGCCAGCTCCACGATCGAGCGTCCCTCCGGAGTCTCGTCCTTGATCGACGAGACCAGAGCCGCGGTGACCGCCTCTGCCTCGGGAACGCCCGGGGCCGCCGTGATCGAGGCGGCGAGACGGTTCCCGTAGGTGATCGTGCCCGTCTTGTCGAGCAGGATGACGTCGACGTCACCGGCCGCCTCGACCGCCCGGCCGCTCATCGCGAGGACGTTGAACCGGGCCACGCGGTCCATTCCGGCGATGCCGATGGCGGACAACAGGCCGCCGATCGTGGTCGGGATCAGGCACACGAGCAACGCCACGAGGGCGACCGTGCTCACTACCGTGCCGGCATACTGGCCGAACGGCCGGAGGGTGACCGTGGCCATCAGGAAGATGACCGTGAGGCCGGCAAGCAGGATCGCGAGAGCGATCTCGTTCGGGGTCCGTTGACGCTTCGCGCCCTCGACCAGGGCGATCATTCGATCCAGGAACGTCTCGCCGGGGTCGGTGGTCACGCGGATGACGAGCCGGTCGCTCACGAGCGTGGTTCCGCCCGTGACCGAGCTGCGGATGTCGGTGCCGGGCTCCTTGAGAACCGGAGCCGATTCGCCGGTGATGGCCGCCTCGTTGACGAAGCCGATGCCCTCGATCACGTCGCCGTCTCCGGCGATGGTCTCGCCTTCCTCGACCACGATGACGTCGCCCCGGCGCAGCTCCGAGGAGCCCACGGACTCGAGAGTCCCGTCGGCGCGACGGCGGTGGGCGATGGTCTCCGATCGGGTCTTGCGCAGCGACGCCGCCTGGGCGCGGCCGCGAGCCTCGGCGACGGCTTCGGCATAGGTCGCGAACAGGGCCGTGAACCACAGCCAGACCGCGATCTGGAACTCGAAGCCCGGGTTCGAGGCCGCGGCGCCGGACGTCCGCTGGGCGCCGGTCACGTCGGCGGCCCAGATAATCGTCACCAGGGCGGCTGTAATTTCCACGACGAACATGACCGGGTTGCGGATGAGCAGCCGCGGGTCGAGCTTGCGGAAGGCGTTGGGAAGCGCCGCGCGCAGGAGATCGGGGTCCAGCACGCCGCGTGGCTTCGGTGCCGGGGCTCCTCCGGCCGGCTTAGCGCCCCGGAGCGTCACGAACCGCTGGAAGCGCCGGGTTCCGCGTCCGAGGTCCACGGTCGGGAACATGCGCGAGAGACTCATCTCAGAACACCTTTCCCGCGTTCTGGAGCAGCTGCTCGGCGATCGGGCCGAGGGACAGCGCCGGGAAGAACGTCAGCGCGCCGACGATGATCACCACTCCGATGAGCAGCACCGTCCAGGTGGCGCCGGTGGTTGGGAATGTGCCCAGCGAAGGCGCGACGCGCCGTTTGGCGGCCATGGAGCCGGCAAGAGCCAGGATGGGCACGATCATCCCGTAGCGCCCGATGAGCATCGCCAGCGCCCCGGTGATGTTGTAGAAGGTCGTGTTGCCGGACAGTCCGGCAAAGGCCGAACCGTTGTTGCCCGTCATGCTCGAGTAGGCGTACAGGATCTCGGAGAAGCCGTGCGGTCCGGCATTGAGCGGGCCGGCCTGGCCGGGCGCGGTTGCCGTCGCGAGAGCCGTGAATCCGAGGATGCTGGCGCCGAGCACGAGGGCCGTGAGCATCGCCATCTTGATTTCGAAGGCTTCGACCTTCTTGCCGAGGTACTCCGGCGTGCGGCCCACCATGAGCCCGGCGATGAAGACGGCGAGGATCGCGCCGATGGTCAGCATCCCGTACATACCAGCGCCGATGCCGCCCGGAGTGATCTCGCCCAGCTCCATGTTGAAGAGAGGGACCATGCCCGAGAGCGGTTGAAAGCTGTCGTGCCAGGAGTTGATTGCGCCGGTGCTCGTGCCCGTCGTTATGGCGGCGAACAGCCCGCTGACGGCCGAGCCGAACCTGACCTCCTTGCCCTCCATGTTGCCGACGCCCGCCTGCGCCACCGTGTTGGGGAAGAGCGGATTACCCTGGGACTCCAGGTGCATGGCCAGGACCGCGCCGACCACCAGGATCGCCGCCATCGCGGCAAAGATGGTCCAACCCTGGGCCTGCTTGCCCGCGTACTTGCCGAACGTGTACGTCAGGGCGAACGCGGTCAGGAGGAGAGCGAACATCTCCAGGAAGTTGGTCAGGCCGGTCGGATTCTCGAATGGATGCGAGGAATTGGCGTTGAAGAAGCCGCCGCCGTTGTTGCCCATCTCCTTGATCCACTCCTGGGAGGCGACGGGCCCCAGGGCGATGTTCTGGGTCGCGCCCTGCAGCGTCGTGACGACCTGCGTCGGGTTCCACGTCTGCGGCACCCCCTGCCAGACGAGCACCACCGCGCCGATGACCGAGACGGGCAGCAGGATGTAGAGGATGCCCCGCGTCAGGTCCACCCAGTAGTTGCCCAGGGTCTTCGTGCTGCGGCGGGTCAGGCCTCGGAAGAGGGCGATAGCGATCGCCAGTCCGGTCGCCGCTGAGGTGAAGTTGCGCACCGCCAGCATCGCGGCCTGGGTGCCGTATGTGGCCGCGCTCTCTCCCGAGTAGTTCTGCCAGTTGGTGTTCGTCTCGAAGCTGACCGACGTGTTGAACGCGAGATCGGGAGACATGGCCGGTATCCCGCCCTGGTTGAACGGCAGGACGTTCTGCAGGCGGAGGAAGACGTAGCCCGCCGCGATGGCCACGAACGCCATCGCCAGCACCGCGGCCGTATAGCCTTTCCAATCCTGTTCCGCCGTCTCGTCGACTCCGGAGACGCGGTAGATCACCCTCTCGACGGGCCGGAGGACCGGGCTCAGAAAGACGCGCTGGCCCTCCATCACGCGGTAGATGTAGCCACCCCACAACGGCGTGGCGATGAGGATGGCCACGGCCAGCGCGGCCAGCGTCAGGAAGTCGCCGAAGGCCACGGCTAGAAGTCCTCGGGGCGCAGCAGCGCCCAGATCAGGTAGACGAAGCCGAGCGCGGCGGCAATCCCGGCCAGCAGGTCGAGCAGGTTCATCGCCGGACCCTGTCGCAGAGCTCGAGGTAGCCCCACAGAGCGGCCGCGCAGAGCGCGAATATCAGGGCGATCTGGAGGTCGCTCACTCAACGCTTCCAGTCGAGTCCGTCGAGGCCGGAGCCCGGCTGCAATGACTCGCTCGGAACAGCGGAAGCGCAGCGGTCCACGACCTCGGTCAGCGTGGGCATGGCGAATGGCTTGGGCAGGAAGCCCGCGATCCGGAACTCGCGAAGCTTCGCCGGGGGCACGCTCGTCGCCGTCACCACGTACACGGGCGGCGACCCGGCGGCGCGGAGGGCTCCGGATCGGAGCAGGTCCCAGCCCGACGCCCCGGGCAGGTTGATGTCCAGCAGCACTAGCGTCGGCCGGAAGCCGCCCGCGATCGCCTCGGCTGCCGCCTCGGCGGAACCGGCGGCAACGGCTTCGTGCCCGTGGGCTTTCAGATGCCGGACGACGATGCCCGCCAGAGCGTCGTCGTCCTCCACGAACAGGACCCGGGCCGTAGGCTCAGACATGCGTCCCGGCTGCCCCGGCAGCGCCGCGCGCCCCGGCGGCCGGGGCCGCGGGCATTCTGACGACGTCTATGTCGCAGGCCGTGTCTTCGGGCCAGAACGAGGCTTCGAGGGCGACCCCCTGGAGGGCCGCGATCGAGCGAAGGTGGTCGGCGAGCTGCTGACCGAAGCGCATGCCGCTGAGCGTGACCCGCGTGGCCACGCCCGACGAAACGAGGGCGATCGATGCTTCAACGTCGGCGAGCTCGCCGGCCAGCTTGTCGGCGGCCAGGTCGGGCTCGGCTGTATGCCGTGTTTCCATGGCCCCATCGTCCATTCGGGGGCCAAGAGGCCGCGCCCCGGCGTTGCGGGTCCGGGCTAAATCCGCTCTAAACGATTCGCCCCGACGGACCGGTCTGGCTCGCTAGAACGCCCGCGCCGTCCCGTGCCGGCGTTTGCGCGCGACCCGCCAGCCGCCGCGCCTCGTAGCGATTGAACAGCCCCTTGGTGATCTCCACGAGCGCGAGGTAGGCGACCACCATCGCGGCGAGCAGGGGCCAGAAGACCAGGGGCAGACCGCCGAAGGAAAGGAGATCCGCGAGCGGGCTGAGGGGTATGACGACGGCCGCGACCAGGGCCGCGAACACTGCCCCGGCCAGCTGCGGACTGGGGCGGCTGAGCCAGAACGGAGTGCGACGCGTCCGGATCACCATCACGACCAGGATCTGGGTGAACAACGATTCGATGAACCAGCCGGCGTGGAATGCCGGGGCGGCGGCGTTGCTCGTGCCCAGCAGAAGCAGCAACAGGCCGAACGTCGCGTAGTCGAAGATCGACGAGATGGGCCCGAACACGATCATGAATCGCTCTATGGACTGGACGTCCCAGCGCGCCGGCTGGGCTTCGACGTCGGGGTCCACCGTGTCGGTCGGGATGGCGGTCTGCGACGCGTCGTAGATCAGGTTGTTGAGCAGGATCTGGCCCGGCGTCATGGGCAGGAACGGCAGCAGCAGGGCCGCGCCGGCCATGCTGAGCATGTTGCCGAAGTTGGAGCTCGTGCCCATCCGGATGTACTTGAGCGTGTTGGCGAAGGTTCGCCGACCCTCGGTCACGCCCTGGCTGATGGCCGCGAGGCTGGGCTCGAGGAGGATGATGTCCGCCGCGGAACGAGCTACGTCGGTGGCGTTGTCGACGCTGATGCCGACGTCGGCGACGTGCAGGGCCGGGGCGTCGTTGATCCCGTCGCCCATGTAGCCGACCACATGACCGGCTTCCCGTACTGCGTGGATCACCTGCAGCTTCTGGTCCGGGTCCACCCGGGCAAAGATGGTGGTTCGGGTCACTCGCGCCACGAGCGCGGGATGCGTCATCTTGCGCATCTCGTCGCCGGTCAGCACGCCTTCGACGGGCAGTCCGACCTGGCCGGCGACGTGGCGGGCGACCAGGTCGTTGTCGCCGGTGATCACTTTGAGGGCGATGCCCTGGCGCGCCAGCTCGGCGATGGTGTCGCCGACGCCCGCTTTGGGTGGATCGCTGAACAGAATCACGCCTTCGAAGGTCAGACCCGTCTCCAGCCGATCCGCGTCGCTCAGATCCGCGGTGCCGGGCGGCGATTCGCCCGCTTCCAGCTCGCCGGGATCGAGTTGCCGCGATGCGACCGCAACGAGTCGGAAGCCGTCCGATGAGGCGCCGTCCACGAGCTTCTGGAGTCGCAGATGCTCGGCCGCGTCGATCGGTCGGGCGCTATGGTCCTCTCGGACCAGCGTGCAGCGCGAGACGACCGACTCCGGCGCGCCCTTGGTCACGAGAAGCGGTGCCTTCCCCTTCTGTCCGACGACGACGCTGAGCAGACGGCGCGTGAAGTCGTATGGCAGCTCGGCCAGTTTCGAGTAGCTCGCGAGGTCGTCCGGCGCCGGGGCGGCGGCAAGGATCGCCGTGTCGAGCGGATTCTCGAAGCTCGCCTGGAAGTGGCTGTTGAGGTAGCCGAGGGTGAGGGCGTGTGAAGCCTCGGCCGCGTCGTCCTTGTCGATGCCGACGGCCCGAACCAGCCCGAGCTTGCCCTCTGTCAGGGTGCCGGTCTTGTCCGTGCAGAACACCGTGACGCTGCCCAGGTTCTGAATCGCCGGCAGCCGTTTGACCAGCACTCCGTGGGCCGCGAGGGCGCGGGCGCCGCGGGTCAGGTTAAGGGTCACGATCGCCGGCAGGAGCTCCGGTGTGAGACCCACCGCGAGCGCGATGGAGAAGAGGAGCGCGTCGAACAGCGGCCGGTCGAGGGCTACGTTGATGGCGAACACGCCGACGACGAGGATGAGGGTCACGCGCGTGATCAGGAAGCCGAAGGCTCGAACGCCCTGTTGGAAGTCGGTCCTCGGCGCCCGCTCCAGGAGCCGGCGGGCGATGGCGCCGTAGCTCGTGTGCGTTCCCGTTGCGGTCACGATCGCCGAGCCGCTGCCGCTCACCACGCTCGTCCCGAAGAACCCGAGGCCGTCGCGATCGTCTTCACGGCCGGGGTCCAGGTCGCCCTGTTTGACCACTTTCAGGGAGGCCGCGGACTCTCCGGTGAGGGACGACTCGTCGATGTAGAGATGGTTCGAGTCGACGATGCGGACGTCGGCAGGCACGATGTCGCCGGCCCCCAGGACGACGAGGTCGCCGCGGACGAGCCACGACACGGGTACGTCCTGGCGGGTGCCGTCTCGAACGACCGTTGCCTTGAGCGCGAGGCGGGCCTGGAGCGCCTCGACCGCGGCCGCCGACCTCGCCTCCTGGACGAAGCCGAGCGCCGCGCTCATCAGGACGATGGCCAGAATGATGCCGGCCTCAACGCGGTCGCCCACGGCCACGCTGACCAGACAGGCCGCCAGAAGGATCAGGACGAGCGGGCTCGCGAATTGCGAGATCAGGATCTGCAGAGGACGGCGGCTGCCTTCACGGCCGACCGCGTTCGGGCCGTCAGTCTTGAGGCGCAGTGCCGCCTCGGCCGAAGTCAGTCCGCCTGGCGCAGGCGCGGTCGAACTGGACTCTGAAGCGGTCGGATCGATCGAGCCTGCCATCGGATGCCGATACTAGCCACTCCCGAGCCGGACCGCCGTTCCCGGCCTTCGCGACGACCTCTGATGGCCCTTGCGCCGGCGGAGGTTGGAGCGCACCGTGAACCGGGAAGGTGCGTGATGGCTGGAGTGGTTCGGAGAACGGTCAAGCGGCAGCCGCGATCGGTCCGAGTGGGAGGGATCGACCGGCAGGCTCTGATGATGTGGCCGAGACTCGGGCGAACGGCCCTTCGGCGTTGTGGCCACGACCCCTGGCGCATCGCCACCCTGATCTCCCACCGAACGAAGATGTCGCGTGAGGCCATCCTGTCCCTCCTGGTGACGCCGTACGTTAGCTCCGACGATGGCGTCATCTGGTTCGGCTGATCTCCGACGAGCACGCGCCAGGTGGCCCTCAGGTCCGAAACGACGCAAGGAGTCCCGGGATGGATGAGCTGATCAGGCACGGCTTCGAGGCGCGAAAGGACTGGAGCGCCTACTACACCACGGCCGTCGAATCGCCGGCGCGCTACCACAACCGGCCGGACTGCGAGGACGGCTCGAAGATCGCGGAGAAGGACCTTCGGGCCGGCACGGACGGGCGGCAGCTCTGCGAGAAGTGCAGGGCAGCTCAAAGGCCTCCCCGGTAGCTCCCCCGGCTAGATAGGCCGCGGCTCGCGAAGCGACTCCTCGTCCGCGACCCGATAGCCGATTCCCGTCTCGGTGGTGAACAGCCGCTCCGCGATCTCGCCCGCCCCGCCCTCGGCGAGCTTCTTGCGCAGCCGACCCACGTATACGTGGACGTAGGCGCTCGCGTCGGAGTACGCGAGGCCCCAGACGGTCCGCAGGATCCGTTCGCGAGTCACCACCCGGCCCTTGTTGGACAGCAGAACCTCGAGGAGCTGGTACTCGTGGGGCGTGAGGCGGACGCGATTTCCCGTCACGAGCACGCTGCGCCGTACCGGGTCCAGCTCGACGGGGCCCAGGCGCAGCTTTCCGTCACCGCTCGCCGCCGCGCCCCCGGCCCGGCGCAGCACGGCCCGGATACGCGCGCTCAGCTCGGCGACGGAGAAAGGCTTGCTCAGGTAGTCGTCGGCGCCCGCGTCCAGGCCGACGATGCGGTCACGCTCTTCTCCTCGGGCCGAGAGGATGATGATCGGAGTGGCCGCCTCGCGGCGAACCCGCCGGATCACCTCGACGCCGTCCCGATCCGGAAGCCCAAGGTCCAGCAGGATCACGTCGGGACGGTCGCCGTCCCAGTGGCGCAAAGCCTCTTCCGCCGTGCCGGCTTCCTCGATCCAGTAGTCGAGCCTGCGCAGGTAGGCGACGAGCGGCCGTCGCGTCGCTTCCTCGTCTTCGACGACCAGGAGTCGGGGCCCGCTGGCGTTCCCGGTGCCGTTCATTGCGTCGGGCTCCTCCTGGGCCTCATCGGGCCGCCGCCCGGGTTTCCTCTGGGACGGCCACGCAGCGCAGGGTTACGACGATCGCCAGCCCGCCGAGATGGCTCTTCTCCGCGCGGACGGAGCCGCCCATCGCGTGGACGAGGCCCGCGACGACGGTCAGCCCGATGCCCATGCCCCGGCCGGAGGGCCTTGCGCCGCGCGGGACCTGGTAGAACTTGTCGAAGAGACGGCCGAGTGCGGACTCCGGCACGCCCTCGCCGTCGTCGGCCACCACGAGCTCAACAGCTTCGCCGCCGGCCGCAACCCTTCCGGACACTTCGATCGCCCGGCCGCCGTACCGGACCGCGTTCTCGAGCAGGTTCGTCAGAACCTGGCTGAGGTAGACCTCGTCGACGAGCACCGCCGGGAGGTCCGGCTCGAACTTCGTGGTCACGGTCTTGCCGGACGGCTTCACTCGCGCAATCGCCGTCGCGGCGATCTCCGGAAGCAGCCGTGCCTCCAGGTCGGGCTTGAGCACGCCGCTCTCGATGCGGCTGAGGTCCAGCAGGTTCCGGACGAGCCTGCCCATCCGCTCCGCCTCGGCGTCGATGATTTCAAACGCGTCGCGCTGCTCGTCCGCGGACCAGCTGACCTGGCGATCGAGCATGCTCCCGGCCGCCGCTCGAATCGTGGCCAGCGGCGTCCGAAGATCGTGCGAGACCGAGTCGAGGAGCGACGTCTTGAGGGCCTCGCTCTCGCGGGCGATCTCCGCGGCCGTTGCCTCGCGAGCCAGACGGTCCCGTATCACGGCCTGGCCCAGCTGGTCGGCCGCCGCCGACAGGATTCGCGTCTCCGCCCGGCCGGGTCCCGGGCTGTCCTTCGCCCTGGCTGCCCACAGTGAGCCGAGCGTTTCCCCGGCGACTTCGACCCGAACACGGTGAAGAGCCACGCGCGGCGTTCGGAGCGGGGCCCCCGGCACGTGGGCACGGACCCAGCGCATCTCGCCGTCGGGGGTGCGCTGCAGGACCACCTGCCAGCCGAGGAGCGGTAGAGGCTCCGGGCTGGCCGTGTCGGCGAGGACCCTCTCGTCCGCGGCGGTAGCTCCGAGCCCGAACCAGACCCGGTCCATCGACGTGACCGTTCTGATGCGGGAGACCACCGCGGGGGCGGCTTCGGCCACGGTGCGGGTGGCGGCCAGGATGCCCGTGATCGCGTGCATGTTCTCCGCTTCTCGGGCCCGGTCGGCGGCCTCCTCCGCGCGAGCGGCGAGCGCCGCCGCCATCCGGCCGATGAACACGGAGACGGCCAGCAGCAGGAGCAGGTTGAGCCACTCGTCCGGACTGTTGATCGTGAGCGTGTAGACCGGCTGGACGAAGAGGAAGTCGTAGAGGAGGAATGCGGCGACCGACGTGATGGCCGCGGGCACCGTTCCGTGCCGGACGCCGACGACGATGACGGCCAGGAGGTAGACGGGCGCGGGATAAGTGACGTGGGCGATCGCCCGCAGCAGCGCGATGGCGGCCGTGGCCGCCCCGAGGGACAGCCCGGTGAGGACGAGCGTCCCGGCTACGGTGGAGGCCGCGGGGCGCCGGTAGTGGAGGACGTTCACGTCTCGATGCTAAAGCCCGCCGGGCCCGCTGAACCCCCTTTCGGCCGATCTGTTGAGCGGTTGTTGAGCCCGCGCGGGCGGCCGGGAGCCCGTTCCCTCGTGAGGGGCCGGCCTAGGTTGTGGTCATGACATTCGCGGAAGGCGTGCTTCGGCTCGTCCGGCCAGGCAGAGCGATCGAGCCCGACCGGGAGGTTTCGGATACCCCCGCGCGGACTCTCCCCACCGTCGTTGACGCGGCGGAAGCTTTCGAGATCGAGCGGGGGATCGCGGCGGAAGGCGGCATGGAGGCGATCGACGAATCCGGCGGGGACCCCTCGGCCGGTTCCGATCCTCTTCGGGAGCCCGGTTTCGCCGACCTGGAAGCAGCCGTCGCGCTGGTCGATGCCGGACTGGCCTCTCGAGTCGTCGTCGCCGGCTTCCCCTCGTGGCCCGGTCTGCTGTGGCGGGCCTACCGGCTGGCCGAGGAGGCTAACGTCCTGATCCTGCCGACCGTCGTCCATTCCGGCGGTCGTGTGGACATCGTCGTCACGAGAGAGAAACCGATTGAATGATGTTCGGCCGCTTCACGGTCGAAAGCTGGGGGACAGGCGAGTCGTAGTCGACCGCCCACACGCTCGTTACTTCCGGTACCTCGGCCCGGGCATTCTGGAGGCCAAGCTCGAGGCACAGGCCCCGAGAACGGCCTGGGGCTGGCGGAGGGCGCGGATCAACAGGGTCCTCTTCGGCACGCCGCTGCCGTCCGAGGCCGAGCTGGCCGAACGACTGCCCAAGTGGAAGGCCCTGCCGATCTTCTCGTCCGACGTGATGTCGTCCGTGGCTTACGCCTCGGGCGCGAGCATGTTCATCCTGCTCGGCGCAGGCCGCGATTCCCTCAAGTGGCTGATGCCCATCTCCGTCGTGGTCGTTGCCCTGCTGCTTATCGTGACGTTCAGCTACCGACAGACGATCCGGGCATACCCCAACGGCGGCGGCAGCTACATCGTCGCCCACGCCAACCTGGGCGTCCTCGCGGGGTTGATCGCCGCGGCCTCGCTCCTCACCGACTACGTCCTGACGGTTGCTGTGAGCGTCTCATCCGGCGTCCAGGCGCTCTACTCCGCCTTCCAGCCGCTCGCGCAGTTCAACCTCGAGCTGATCGCGGGTTTCATCCTTCTGATAATGGTGGTCAACCTCCGCGGCCTGCGCGAAAGCGGCACGATCTTCGCCAGCCCGACTTACATCTTCCTGGGCAGCATGCTGGTCATGCTGGGCCTGGGCATCTTCCGGGCCCTGACCGGAACGCTTGGCCAGGTCACGGACGTCACTCCTGCCACCGGCATCGCCCCGACGACCTTCGGGGTGTTCCTGCTGGCCCGGGCCTTCGCCGACGGATGCTCCGCGATGACCGGCACCGAGGCCGTCGCCAACGGCGTACCGGCCTTCAAGCCGGTCGAATGGAAGAACGCGCAGCAGACGATGATCGTCATGGCGACGCTGCTGGGCGTGATGTTCCTGGGCACGAGCTACCTCGCGAGCGCCACGGGCGCCATTCCGACCGGGGACGCCGGCACCGGCGAGACGATCCTGTCGCAGATCAGCCGAACCGTTTTCGGTGGCACGGGCGTGCTGTACTACATCCTGCAGCTCTCCACGATGGGGATCCTGGTCCTCGCGGCGCAGACGAGCTTCGCCGACTTCCCCCGCCTCGCCTCGATCCTCGCCCGCGACGGCTTCTTTCCACGCCAGTTCGCGCTGCGAGGCGAGAGGCTGGCTTTCAACTCCGGGATCATCGCCCTGGCAGCCATATCGATTGGCCTGGCGCTCGCGTTCGGCGGCAACGTCAACGGCCTGATCGGCCTCTACGCGATCGGAGTCTTCACCTCGTTCACCCTGTCGCAGGCCGGCATGGTGAGGCACTGGTTCACCGAGCGCGGAACGGGCTGGCGTCGGAGCGCCGTCATCAACGGCGTGGGCGCCATCACGACGCTCATCGTCGTCACGGTGATCGCCGTGTCGAAGTTCGGCGAGGGCGCCTGGATCGTCCTCGTGATCGTGCCGGTGCTGGTCGCAATCATGATGTTCATCCGCCACGAATACGACCTGGAGGGCCGCGGCCTGGAGGTCCAGCCCGACGTGGTCTTCGGCCCGCCTCACCGCCGCCAGCGAGTGGTCGTGGCCGCTCAAGCCATGAGCCGGGCCGTGGTCCAGGCCGTCAAGGTCGGCGAGACGATGGGCGAAGAGGTCCAGCTGGTCCACGTCACCGTCGATCCGGTCGAAGGCGAGCGTTTTCGGGATCGTGTGGAGCGCCAGCTGCCGGGGGCCAGGGTGGTCCTGGTCGAGTCGCCCTACCGGGCCCTGGTCCGGCCTTTCGTCCGATATCTCGAAGTCTCACAGGCCGAAGACCCCGACCGGCTCACGATCGTCCTCCTGCCGGAGCACCTGCCGCACCACTGGTGGGACCGGATTCTCTACAACCAGAACGTCCATCGGATCAGAGCGGCGCTGGTCGGCCGCAAGGACTTCGTGGTGCTGGACGCGCCGTATCGGCGGGAGGCCTGACCTCAGGTTCCCGATCAGGCCTCGAAGGTCATTCCCGGCCTGGCGATCTCGATCGGCCCGTTGAAGGTGGAGCCCGCCCGCTCGATCGCCTCTTCCTCGCTGAGGCTCGGAGCCAGGTGCGAGAGCACGAGCCGGCTCACGTTGGCGTGCGCCGCGGTCAGCCCGGCGTCCTCCGGCGAGAGATGGACCGACGGGATCTCGATCTCGCTGGCGAAGCACTCCGCCACCAGGACGCGGGCACCCTTGGCGAGGGTCACGAGGTTGTCGCACGGGCCGCTGTCGCCGGTGTAGGCAAGGCGCCGATCGCCGAATCGGGCCGTGAGGCCGAACGCAGGCACGCCGTGCTCCACCGCGCGGGCCTGGATGCGCAGGTCGCCGATCTCGGCGATGCCGCGATCCTTGAGCTCGACAACCTGGAAGAAGTCCTTCATGTGGTGGTCCGAGGCGCTCTTCACGAAGGCCTCGACCCGGCTCGCCCAGCCAACCGGTCCCAGCACCGGGATCTTGCGCATCGGCCGCTCGGAGAACGCGAAGGCGTAGTAGAGGAGCGGCATGTCCGCGAAGTGGTCGGCGTGGAGATGGCTGATCCAGATCGCATGCAGATCCTCGAGCCGGAGGTAGTGCTGGAGCGGCCCCAGCACGCCCCCGCCCACATCCACCAGCACGTTGGCCCCGCCGGCCTGGAGCAGAAAGCCCGTGCACGATTCGTCGGCCGTCGGATACGGCGCGCTCCCGATCGTCGTCCAGCGGATCGGGCCTTCTGGTTTGCCGCGCTTTGCCACCCGTCTCTCTCCCCTGAGTGATTGCCGGAAAGGTAGCAGTGAAGATCGCCGCTGTGAACGGGCTGCGCCATACCCCGAATCGGGTATCGGCCGGCGCGGGCGGCTCGACCCGCGGATCGGCGAGGTTTGGCGTCCAAGGAACCCGCCCTCAACCCGCTCGCATGGTCCTGGTTCATTCGTACGATGCCGATCTATTCGGTTTCCCTCATACTGTTCGCTTGTGAGCGAAGTATCGGCCGAACACAGCAGCAGATCCGACCGACAACGAGAAATCGAGATGGCCCTCGACGGCCTCAGCGAGCTGTGGGACTTGAGCGGCCCGGAGGTTCCGGATTGGGTCGCTCACGAGCTGACGTTCGGTCAGACGCGCCTTCTGTTCCTGCTGAGCAAGCACGGCCCCTCGCCCATCGGCCGCGTCGCCGAGTGGCTGGGAGTGGGCCTCCCGACAGCCAGCGGCGCCATAGACCGGCTGGAACGGCACGGGCTCGTGACGCGACAGCACCGCCTCGACGACCGGCGCGTGGTCCAGTGCGGGCTGACGGACGCGGGCCGCGACCTGATCGACCAGATCTCCGGCATGAGGCTCGAGATGATCCGCCGTTTCCTCGAGGTTCTGGCGGAGCCGGAGCTGACTGAGATGGCCCGCCTGATCACGATCGTGTCCGAGCGGGTGAAGGCACAGTTCACGCCGGGCCAGTCACCGGGCCCTGCCTAAGCCGAGACAACGAGCGAACCGTCACCCGGGGGAGCGAGTCCCAGGAATGCCAACCGGTAGCGAGCCAAGGAGCCTCCAGTGATCCGTCTGACCCAGCTTGCCGTCAGCAAGAGGAGCGTGACCGTCCTAATCACGCTCGCCGCTCTTCTGGCAGGCGTGTTCTCCTGGTCCCAGCTCAAGCAGGAGCTGCTGCCCGACATCCAGTTCCCGTACGTCGTGGTGATCACGCCGATGCCGGGAGCAAGCGCGCAGGACGTGGCCACGCAGGTGACGGAACCTGTCGAGCGGTCCATCGGCAGCGTGGCCCGGTTGACGCACGTGAACTCGAGCTCGGTCAACAGCCTCTCGATCGTGGTCGCCTCGTTCACCTACGGCACGGACGTGAAGGAGACCAAGGCCTCCGTCCAGGCGAACCTGCAGTCCCTGACACTGCCGAGCGGCGCGGAACCCTCGGTGATGTCGCTCGACATCAACGCCCTGCCGCCCATCACGGTTGCCATCCAGGGCACCGGCTCCACGACTCAGGCGGCCCTCAATACCGCCGCCGCCGGCGGCATCGTCCCGGCGCTCCAGAGCATCGACGGCGTGAGCAAGGTGGACATCAGCGGCGCCACCGCCCAGCGCGTCCTCATCGCCCTCGATCCGGTCAAGCTCGCCGAGAGCGGCGTCTCGATCGCCCAGATCCAGGGCGTCATGCAGGCCAACAACCTGATCCTGCCGGCCGGCTCGATGCCAACCGGAACGGTCTCCATCCCGGTTTCCGCGCAGCATCAGATCAAGTCCACGAGCGAGATCGCGAACCTCACGGTTGGCGTGAAGATGCCCGCGGCCGGGTCCGCCGTCACCATCCCGACGCCGGTGACCATCGGTGACGTGGCGACGGTGTCGCTCGTCGAGGCCAATCCCACGGGCTACGCCCAGATCAACGGCGAACCGTCGCTCGTGATCAGCGTGTCGAAGACCTCGGATGCGAACACGGTCGACGTGGTCCAGAAGGTCAAAGACAAGCTCGCCCAGCTCGAGAACCAGAACGGCGCCACCTACTCGGTGACCACGATCGAGGACTTCTCGACGTTCATCATCGAGTCGCGCGACAGCCTGGTCCGCGAAGGCGGCCTCGGTGCCCTCTTCGCCGTGCTCACGATCTTCCTGTTCCTCATGAGCCTGCGGTCGACGTTCGTGGCCGCCATCAGCATCCCGGTCTCGATCATGGCCGCCCTGACGCTCATGCTCGTGGCGGGCGTAACGATCAACATCATGACCCTGGGCGGGTTAGCCGTAGCCGTCGGACGGGTCGTCGACGACGCCATCGTCGTCCTGGAGAACATCTACCGCCACCGCGGCCGGGGCGACACGATGCGCGAGGCCGTCATCTCGGGCACCCGCGAAGTCGCGAGCGCAATCACCAGCTCCACGCTCACGACCGTCGCCGTCTTCCTGCCCCTCGGCTTCGTCGGCGGCCTCGTCAGCCAGTTCTTCCTGCCCTTCGCGCTGACCGTCACCTTCGCCTTGCTGGCTTCGCTGCTGTGCGCCCTGACCGTCGTCCCGGTAATGGCAAGCCTCTTCATCGATCGCATCAAGCTCAACCCCGACGAAGGCGCCGAGCACCACGACTCCATCGTCCAGCGCATCTACACGCCCATCCTGCGGCTGGCCCTCTACAACCGGCGCAGCCGCTGGAGCGTGATCGGCATCTCCGCGGTCCTGGTCGTCGTGGCCGGTCTGCTCGTCCCGCACATCCCGACCCAGTTCCTCAACACCGGCTCGGAGAAGTACCTGCAGATCAGCGTGGCTCCGCCGTCCGGGACGCCGTCGTCCGCGGTCCTGGCCAAGGCCAAGACGGTCGTGGCCCAGATCGAGACCAACTCGGAAGTGAACCTGGTCGAGACCACCGTGCCCGGCGACTCGGACACGGGTCTGTCGGCGATCGCCGCGGCGTTCACCGGCGGCGCGGCCAACTCGGCCACGATCGTGACCCGCCTCGACAAGAGCGTCGACCTCAACGCCGAGCAGCTCAAGCTCAACGAGCAGCTCTCCAAGCTCCAGTCCGACGGCTGGACCATCCAGGTGGCACAGCAGAGCATGACCGGCACCGGCTCGATCGGGGTCGTGGTCAGCGGCACGGACAGGGCCAAGGTCGAGGCCGCCACGACCGAGGTCGTGACAGCCATGAAAGCTCTGCCGGATCTCCTCAACGTCAAGAGCGACCTGGCCACGGCCACCACCGAGATCCAGGTCGACGTCGACCCGAACAAGGCGATCATGGCCGGCCTCAGCACCGCCCAGGTGCAGGCCGAGATCCACAACGCCCTCGTGGGCACCCAGGCCGGGACCGTCAACCTGGCCTCGGGCCCGGCGGACGTCTATCTCCAGGTCGCGGCCAAGGACCTCAATTCCGTGCCGGCGCTATCTCAGCTGCCGGTCGGCACCGCCAAGGTTCCTCTCGCGTCCATCGCCACGGTCAAGCAGGTTGACATCCAGGCCCGAATCAGCCGGGTCGATCAGTCGCCCGCGTCCACCATTTCCGCTGATACCACGAGCAAGGACACCGGCGGCGTGTCGACCGAGGTCCAGAAGGTCATCGACGACCTGAAGGCCTCCGGCAAGCTCAACGGCGTGACCGTCACCCTCTCGGGCGTGACCGAGCAGATGAACGAGGCCTTCGGAGGCCTGTTCCTCTCGATGGCGGTCGCCATCCTGCTCGTGTACCTCGTGATGGTCCTCGTTTTCAACTCGCTCATCGATCCGCTCGTGATCATGTTCAGCCTGCCGCTGGCCACGATCGGCGCGTTTCCGGCGCTGTTCCTCACCCAGCGGGCGATCGGCGTCAGCGCCCTCATCGGCTTCCTGATGCTGATCGGCATCGTGGTCACGAACGCCATCGTGCTCCTCGATCTCGTCGAGCAGCACCGCCGCCGCGGCCTGCCGATGTACGACGCGTTGATGCAGGGCGGACGAACGAGGGTTCGGCCGATCCTGATGACCGCGATCGCGACCATGCTGGCGCTCATGCCGCTCGGCCTGGGTCTGTCCGAAGGCGAGATCATCGCCTCGGAGCTGGCCACGGTGGTGATCGGCGGCCTCTTCACCTCCACGTTCCTGACGCTGATCGTCGTGCCGGTCGTGTACTCGCTCGTCGAGGACGCCAAGGTGCGAGTCCGGCAGCTCTTCGGGGTCGGCCCGGAGCAGCACGAGGTCGCCGAGATCTAGCGTCCCCTGCGCGCCAAGAAGGAAAGCCGGGCCTCGCGCCCGGCTTTCGATTCCTGTGCCGGACGTTGCCGCGGGGCTACGCGCTGACGGACGTTGCCGCTGGGGCGGCCCCCTCGGTTGCCTGGGCCTCGGCTTCCGTCCTGGGGAGCATCAGGTACGCCAGCACCTCGCCGACGGCATTGGCCGCGACCGCGAAGACGATGACCCACTCGACGGAGACGAAGCTCAGCATAACGCCCGCGAGAGCCGCCCCGATGGGGAATCCGGAGAAGTTGAGGTTCATCGAGACAGTGAAGGCCCGGCCCATCCAGGCCGGATCGGTGCGGCGCTGCCGGAGCGTGAACATGGCGATGTCCAGAGGGCCGTTGAGCAGCCCGCAGGCGATCATGTAGACGACGATCGGGACGAGCCCGCCGGGCGCGAGCAGGGCCGCGGTCGCGAACGGGAAGCCGAAGCCCATCAGCACGATGAGCTTCCGCTCCCGGCCCTCGGTCTTGAGCCGCCCCGAGAAGAAGGCCGAAACCACGCCGGCGGCGCCCATGAGGCCGAACATGTAGCCGACGACGTCCTGGCCCATTCCCAAATGCTTGAGGACCAGGACGGGCACCACGATCTCGATCGCCCCGCCTGAGAGGTTCATGGTCGAGAGGGAGACGGCCAGGCCTCGCAGGGTCCGGTTGTTCCAGGTGTAGACGAGGCCGAGCCAGGCATCCTTGAGCAGGTTGCCGGTGGAGGCCACGTCCGTGCGGGGGTCCGGGGCTCCGAAAATGACCGCGGCCGCGACGACGTAGGCGATCGCGATGCCGAGCATGGCCATCTCGAAGCCCGCTATCTGGGCGATGACCGCGCCCACGGGAGCGCCGACGACGGTCGCCAGCACCCAGCCGTTCGAGTCCACGGCATTGACCCGCTCCCACAGCTCCTCGGGCACCATGAGCGGGAAGAGGCTTCGCAGACCGCTGCTGCTGAGCGGCCCGGTGAGCGACGAGACGGCGGTGATGGCGACGAGCAGCCACGCCGACAGCTCGTGCCCGAGCGAGAGGGCCGCGACCGTCGTGAGGGCCACGGCCACCACGGCGTAGTCGAGGATGATCAGGCGGACCCGGCCGTGCCGGTCGAGCAGCGCACCCGCGATCGGGCTGATGATCATGCCCGGGGCGATGCTGGCGAACGCGACCAGGCCCGCGAGCGAGGCGTCGTTGTAGCGCTGCAGCGCGAACAGGATCATGACGATGCTGATCATCGACTGGGCGATCCGGGCGATCTGCATCGCCAGCAGCACCCGGCCGAGCGATGGCACGCGAAGGAGCGCCCGGTACGAGGATTCCAGGACCGCGGGTTCAGGCGCGGCCTGGTCCGGTTTCGGGCCGGGAGAGTTCAGCCCGGACGCGTCGGGATCGCCCCGATCGGGGGCAGGAGACTGTGATGGCATGCCGGCGAGGGTGCCACAGATCGGCCGGACGTGCAGTGCGACTGCCGCGGCGGCGGGCCAGCGCTCGAACGGAGGCGGCGCAGGTCGCGAACCGAGCTCAGGCGGACTTGCCCCAGAGCGGATCGACGATCGCGGCGCCGGAGGCGGAGTCGGGTGGGGCCACGGCTGTCGACGACGCCTGCGCGTCCGCCGAGCCGCTGCCCACCTTGGGCGTCTGGATCCCGAACAGGGCAAGCGACTGCTCGGCGTTTGCCCTGGACATGCTCGCGAGAGCCGGCAGGAGCTCGGCGCTTGCGAACAACGCGGAGCCGTTCTGAGCCGAGCCGCCGTAGACCCCGGACACCGAGGCCGGATCGACGCCCCACTGGCTGCTGACGAGCTGGGCGTTGACGGTGTTCACCGACGCGGCCTGCGCGAGACCCGCCGGCGGCAGACCCAGCGCGGCCACGGCGCTGTCAGCCGAGGCGGCCTGGGATGTCGGAGCTGATTGGGATGTCTGAGAAGCGGTCGGATTGACGGACGCAATCGAGCTCATGCGAGGTGCATCGGACGAGCGACTGCCAACCTGAGGGTTCTCCCCTAGATGGCGTTGGCTTCTCGCACCGACTCAGCCTTTCCCGGCCCGTCCTACCCCGCGTTTACGAGCCGCCGGACTCGGGCGACTCCGGCCCATCCTCGGAGGGAAGCGGACCATACGGATCGAACGGCCGAGGCGTGTCGGGTTCCTCGCGTAGAGGCGCGTCCCCGGAGGGGCGGAACGTCTGGGGCGGCCATGGGATCGCGTTGTCCGGCGCCGGCCATTGGGGCCCGGGCGTGGACGGCCACTGAGCCTGCTGCTGCCCCGGCATCTGCCCCGCGGGCGGCCACTGAGCCGGCTGGTGCGCCGGCATCTGCCCCGCGGCGGGCGGCCACTGAGGCGGCTGCTGCCCGAACCCCTGGCCGGTCGCGGGCGGCCATTGCGGAGGCTGCGGCTGCGAGGGCATCTGAGGCTGGCTCCAGCCGGGCGCCTGGGTCCGGTAATCGAACTGCTGAGCCGGATAGCCCGGCATCGCGCCGGTCCCCGGCATCGGGCCGAACCCCGGCAGCTGTCCCGCGAAGGTCGCCGCTGCCGGCACCGGCTTTCGGCCCCGTCGCCAGAGCAGAACGACCAGGGCGATGAGAAGCAGCAGGACCAGCGTGCCGCCAACGGCCATCGCGATTCGGGTGGTGCCCTGGCCGCCGGACGCGTCGATCGTGTCGATGACAGATTGGGCCTGGGACTTCGCCGTCTCCGGCTTCACCCCCGCGAGATCGGTCCGCGCCGCCGTCAGCTGGGTGTCCACGTCGACGCCCAGCAGGCCAACAGTCTCGGTGAGGCTGCGGCTCGAGCCGTTCAGGCTGACCGCCCTCGCGACCACGTCGGCCGCATCCGCTTCTTTCTTCGCCAGGGCGAGCACGGCCTCCAGATCGGTCTGCGTCGTGGCCGCCTCAAAGTCCTTCTGGATCTGCGTCCCGTCCAGGGACAGCCCCTCGACTGCCGACTCGATCTGCTTGCGGGCGTCCAGGATCTGCCCGATTGTGGTCATCGCCGTGGTCGCGCTCGCGAAGCTCCACGTGGCCATGGGGTCCCGGACGGCCAGGGGCATGGCCCATTTCCCGGCCGAGGCTGCCAGGGCGTGGTACTTCGTCCGGGCCGTGGACCGGGCGGTGAGGTCGCTCGAGTCGATGATCCCGTACCGGGCGAACACATCGCCCGCGGCGTCGAGATCCTTGACGCCGGCCGGCAGCATGCCGAACTCGTCGATCAGGTCGAGCATCTCCTTCGACGTGAGCGGCCCGTCGCCGTCGTCCAGCTTCTCGCCGGCGGTCGCGCCCTGGTAGGCCAGCATGTCCGTCGAGGCGGCCGTGATCACGTTCCTGAAGTTGTCCGGCCCCATCTGCGACGCCAGCGTGGTGAAGACGTAGCAGGCCGCCCGGTAGTTGTAGTCGACGACCGCTTCGTCCTGGATCGTCGGCTGGGCGCTCAGGATCTTCCAGCTCAGCAAGTTGGGGCCGCTCGAGGTCGGATATGCCCCAGGCTCCGCGCAGGCGGTGAAGTTGCCCGGACCTGCGGCCTGCTCGCTATAGCCGGCGAGGCCCTCCGACATCCACTTGTCGGCCAGCATCTTGCCGTTGAACCAGATGTGGGACAGCTCATGGGCGACGGTCGCCTTGTCGATCGTCTCCGGGATGTACGAAATCTTCGCGTCGGCGTTGTACATGCCGGCGTATTGGCCGAGCTGCGCGTCGCCGGCCTCGACGATCGTGACTCTCGCGCCGGGCATGGTCAGGCCCGTCAGATCCTCGAGAGCCGGAACGTCGGTGGTCACCTCGGCCTGCATCTGAGCGCTCCAGGCCTTGTCCTCCGGCCAGCTCTTGAGGGTGAACGGCTGGGTTCCCGCGCTGAACGGCGACTGGGTGAGCTTGGCTTCGTTCTCGGCGTCGACGCAGGTCCAAAGCTTGTAGGGCGCGCTCTGCGTCCCGGTCGAGTAGACGAGCCGTCCGTCCTTCGCCGTGCTCTCGGTCAGCTCCGAGCCGGAATCGACGTAGAGATCGAAGCCCGCGGGAACGACGATCGACACTGAGCCGGTGTCCTCGCCGTTTCCGACCGCGCACAGGCTGGCGTAGGCGGAGAGAGCCCGGTAACCGCCCGGCGACTTCGGTGCGGCCGGGATGGCGTAGGTAGCCGTGACGACGCGGGTCTGGCCGTAGAGCACGTCGGGGTAGTCGAGCTCGACGTAGCGGTAGTAGTCGTCTTGCTTGAGGGCCTTCTGCTTGACCTTGCCGGCGTTCGATGTCGCCGAGATCGCGCCCGCCTCTTTCTCCACGGCGATCTGGGTGCTGTTCCAGAAGTAGTAGTACTGGGAATCGCTGGGCTTGCGATTGGCGATGGAGATAGAGATGGTGACCTTGATCTGCGCCTGGGCCGGCAGGACCTCGTAGGTCGTGGTGCCGGTCTCGATCATGCCGTTCGACGCCAGGGCCGTACCGGGCGCGGCGATGACGAGCGTCGATGCGAGCGCAAACGGTGCGAGGAGAAGCATCAGACGGCGGCGCACGGAATTCCCCTTCTGCGAGCTCGAGACGGATGCGGGCTGGGCCCAAGACCATCCCCGTCGAAGTCAACTAGCGGCAGCCGGCGAGGGTCAAGGACGAAACGGCCCTTTTTGGGTCCGGGCGGTGCGGCTCCGCCGCCACGTGGCTGCGGAGACGCGCCCGGCCCGGAGTGCCACGTGTCGCCGTGACACGCGAGATGGCACGGCCGGGCGCTACTGTGAGCGGCGATGCAGCTCATCGGCGACGCGCCCGTCTTCGCGGCAACGGATCTCGTCGGATTCCTCGCCTGCGAGCACCTCGTGGGGCTCGAGCTCGCGGCGATGCGGGGCCTGGTCGCCCGGCCGGACCGCGCGGATCCTGAGATCGATCTCATCGCCAGGCGAGGTCTCGAGCACGAGGCTCGCTACCTCGCGAGCCTCGAGAGCGGCGGGCGGCGCGTCGCGCGGATACAGGCTCCGCCGCGTGACACGGGGCCGGAGGAGCGTCTGGCAGGTTTGCGCGCGGCTGCCGCCGCCACCGAGGAGGCGATGCGGTCCGGCGCGGACGTGATCTACCAGGCCACCTTCTTCGACGGGCGGTGGCTGGGCCTCGCGGACTTCCTGGTCCGCGTCAAGCGCGCAAGCGTCCTCGGCTCCTGGAGCTACGAAGTCGTAGACACCAAGCTGGCTCGCCACGTGAAGGGGTCGGCGCTTCTGCAGATCTGCTCGTACGTGGAGCAGCTGACCCGCATCCAGGGTCTCGAGCCGGAGTGGATGCACGTTGCCCTGGGCGGCAGCGCTCGCAAGGTGGAGCGGCATCGCGTCGCGGACTACATGGCCTACTACCGCATGGTCAAGGCCGCGTTCGAGGCCCGCGGGGGCGCCCGCCGGGGGGCCGCCGGGGCGCCGCACCCCCCCCCCCGGCCCAGCCCCCGCGGCCGGGGGGGCGAGGGGGGGTGTGCGGGGGGGGGGG
>VFSW01002828.1_pt1 | contig 26139 bp, 25 predicted proteins | sample 5358111 | NCBI WGS metagenome assembly VFSW01 (sample SAMN11554181, study PRJNA540505) | mine drainage metagenome | isolation source: sediment from site ElyBrook_90M | place: USA: Ely Copper Mine, Vershire, VT | collected 2017 | reverse complement strand
AGTTCGGCGAAGCTGCGTTCAAGGCGGCGGTGGAGAAATCCAAGCACTACATCTTTGACGGCGACATCATGCAGGTGGTGCTGTCGCAGCGCATGTCGCAGCCCTTCCCCGCGCAGCCCTTGTCACTGTACCGCGCGTTGCGCAGCATCAATCCCTCGCCGTATATGTTCTATTACGACATGGGCGACCATCACGTGGTCGGCTCGTCGCCGGAGATTTTGGCGCGATTGGAAGGCGACACCGTCACCGTGCGCCCCATCGCGGGGACCCGCCCGCGCGGCAACACGCCGCAACGCGATACCGCACTTGCCGAAGAATTATTAGCCGATCCAAAAGAGCTGGCGGAACATCTGATGCTGATCGATCTGGGCCGTAATGACATCGGTCGCGTGGCCCAGAACGGCACGGTGAAACTCACCGACAAGATGGTCATCGAGCGTTACTCGCACGTCATGCACATCGTCTCCAACGTCGAAGCAAAATTAAAAACAGGGCTGAGCGCGATGGACGTACTCAAGGCGACTTTCCCAGCCGGCACGGTCAGCGGCGCGGCCAAGGTACGCGCGATGGAGATCATCGATGAACTGGAGCCTTCCAAGCGCGGCATCTACGCGGGCGCGGTCGGCTATCTCGGCTTTAACGGCGACATGGATGTCGCCATCGCCCTGCGTACCGCCGTGGTCAAAGACCAGACACTCTATGTGCAAGCGGGTGCGGGCATCGTCGCCGACTCGGTGGCGGAAAGTGAATGGATGGAAACGCAGAACAAAGCACGCGCGGTGCTGCGCGCAGCTGAGATGGTGCTGGAAGGTCTGGATGCGCAAGCGCATCGCTAGAGGCTCAGCATGTTGCGTCTGACCGAAATCAAACTACCGCTCGCACATAGCGAAAGCGAACTTCAAACCGCTATACTGAAAAAGCTGGGCATCGCCGAGGACGACTTCATCAGTCACATCGTGTACAAGCGCGGCGTGGATGCGCGCAAGAAGAACTGCATTCTGTATAGCTACACGCTGGATGTGATGGTGCGCGACGAAGCAGCGATCCTGGAGCGTGTTGGCACGAACCCACATATCAAACTTGCACCCGACACGAGCTACCATTTCGTCACTCACGCGCCGAAAAATTTAGCCGCGCGTCCTGTTGTGATCGGCATGGGGCCGGCTGGCCTGTTCGCCGGGCTGTTGCTCGCGCAGATGGGTTTTCGTCCACTGATCCTGGAGCGCGGCAAGGTAGTGCGCGAGCGCACTCAAGATACTTGGGGACTGTGGCGCAAAGGGGTGTTGAATCCCGAATCTAACGTGCAATTCGGCGAAGGCGGCGCGGGCACATTCTCCGACGGAAAACTGTATAGCCAGATCAAAGACCCTCGTTTTTTGAGCCGCAAGGTATTGGACGAGTTCGTCAAAGCGGGCGCACCTGCGGAAATTTTGTACGAGAGTCATCCGCATATCGGCACGTTCAAGCTGGTCGGGATGGTGGAAAAGATGCGCGCCACCATCGAATCTTTGGGCGGCGAAATCCGTTTCCAAAGTCGCGTGGATGACATCGTGATTAACAACGGTGAGGTGCAAGGCGTGATGCTGGCGAACGGCGAGCATATCGCCACGCATCATCTGGTACTCGCCATCGGTCACAGCGCGCGCGACACCTTCGCGATGATCCATAAACGCGGTATCTACATCGAGGCCAAGCCCTTCTCCATCGGCTTTCGCATCGAGCATCCGCAGACGCTGATCGACCGCGCGCGTCTGGGTGCGAACGCGGGCAACCCGCAGCTCGGTGCGGCGGACTACAAGCTGGTGTATCACGCCAGCAACGGTCGCTCGGTGTACAGTTTTTGCATGTGTCCCGGCGGCACGGTGGTGGCGGCGACTTCCGAAGTCGGACACGTGGTGACCAATGGCATGAGCCAGTATTCGCGCAACGAACGCAACGCCAACGCTGGCATCGTGGTGGGCATCACGCCTGAAATAGACTATCCCGGCGACCCGCTGGCGGGCGTGGCATTTCAACGCCATTGGGAGTCGCGTGCTTATGAATTGGGCGGCGCAACGTATCAAGCCCCGGGACAATTGGTCGGCGATTTTCTAGCCGGACGCGCCTCGACAAAATTCGGCAATGTCGTGCCGAGTTACACCCCAGGCGTGCATCTCACCGACCTGTCCACCGCGCTGCCCGATTACGCTATCGCCGCGATACGCGAAGCCCTGCCTGCCTTCGCCAAACAGATTAAGGATTTCGATCTGCCCGATGCAGTGCTGACCGGCGTGGAGACGCGCACCTCGTCGCCGATACGCATCAAGCGCAATGCGGATGACATGCAAAGCATCAACACGCGTGGCTTGTATCCGACCGGCGAAGGCGCGGGTTATGCGGGCGGGATATTGTCCGCCGCCGTGGATGGTATAGAGATCGCCGAGGCGGTTGCTTTGAGTATCATGCGGAAAAACTAAGATCGGAATAAATCATGTTACTGATGATAGACAACTACGACTCCTTCACCTACAACCTGGTGCAGTACTTCGCCGAACTCGGCGCGGAGGTCGTGGTGAAACGCAACGACGAAATCACCGTCGGGCAGATTGAAAAATTAAATCCGCAGCATCTGGTGATCTCGCCCGGCCCTTGTACACCCAACGAAGCAGGCATATCGGTTGCAGCGATCCAACATTTCGCGGGCAAGATTCCGCTATTGGGCGTGTGTCTTGGCCATCAGAGTATCGGGCAGGCATTCGGTGGAAAAATTATCCACGCCAAGACCTTGATGCACGGCAAGACTTCGCTCATCCATCACCGCAGTAACAGCGTGTTCACCGGCTTACCCAATCCGTTCACCGCGACGCGCTATCACTCGCTGGTCATCGAGCGCGAGACCTTGCCCGATTGTCTCGAAATCACAGCATGGACGGACGACGGCGAGATCATGGGCGTGCGCCACAAGACGCTGGCGGTGCACGGCGTGCAGTTTCATCCCGAATCCATCCTCACCGAACACGGTCACGACATGCTGAAGAATTTTCTGGAGGGTAAGCCATGATCACGCCGCAACAAGCACTGGTGCGTCTCATCGAACAGCGCGAGATCTTTTACGACGAGATGCTGTCGCTGATGCGCCAGATCATGGGCGGCGAAGTCTCGCCCACCATGATCGCCGCGATACTGGTGGGTCTGCGCGTCAAGAAGGAGACCATAGGCGAGATCTCCGCCGCCGCGTTCGTGATGCGCGAGTTCTCCACCAAGGTGCCGGTCACGCAGCGCGACCATCTGGTGGACACGTGCGGCACGGGCGGCGACGCGGCGCACACCTTCAACATCTCGACCGCCAGCGCGTTCGTCGCCGCGGCTGCGGGGGCGCGGGTCGCCAAGCACGGTGGACGTTCGGTGTCGTCCACCTGCGGTTCGGCTGACGTGCTGGAAGCGTTGGGGGTGAACCTCAATCTCACGCCCGCACAAGTGGGACACAGCATCGACCGGATCGGCATCGGGTTCATGTTCGCGCCCAATTTTCACGGCGCGATGAAACACGCCGCACCGGTGCGCCGCGAACTGGGTGTGCGCACCCTCTTCAACGTACTGGGGCCGCTGACCAATCCCGCCGGGGCGGACAATCAGGTGATGGGGGTGTTCCATCCCGATCTGGTCGGCATCCAGGCGCGCGTACTGCAACGCCTGGGCAGCCGTCATGTGCTGGTGGTGAACGGCTGCGATGGTCTGGATGAGATCACCCTCAGCGGACCGTCGTCCGTCGCCGAATTGAAAGACGGCAACATCAGCGAGTACACCGTGCAGCCTGCCGACTTTGGTTTGCAAGCCGCCTCGCTCGACACCCTACGCGTGACGAATGTTGAACAGGCGAAAGCCATGTTGCTCAGCGTGCTCGACAACCAACCCGGCCCGGCCCGCGACATCGTGCTGCTGAATGCCGGTGCGGCAATCTACGCGGCCGGTATCAGCGCGACCCTGGCGGAGGGTGTGCGCCGCGCCGCCGAAGTCATCGCCAGCGGCGCGGCGCAGAACAAGCTGGTGCAGCTGATACATATCAGTAACGAAACTCGGGCATGATCGCGACCTGCTAGAATCGCCCACTACAAAATTCGCAGCACTTACGACCGGAGCCACTCAGATGCAAGCACCTATTCCCCTACGCGATGTCCCGCAGACCAACATCTTCCGCAAAGGCGATGTCTTCGTGCTGTTCGGCGAATTGTTCGGACGCGGCTATGCCAACGGCCTGATCAACGAAGCGCGCAAGGCGGGCATGACCCTCATCGGCGTGACCGTGGGTCGCCGCGATGAGAACAACGCGCTGCGCGCCCTGACCGCAGAAGAACTCGCCGCAGCCGAAGCGAATTTGGGTGGGCGCATCATCAACGTGCCACTGATGGCGGGCTTCGATCTCGATGCACCGGCGGGCACCCCCACGCCCACCGACATGATCGCCGACTTCACCCTCAAGAGCTGGCAGGACGACAAGCTGGATTGGTCGCATATCGAAAAATGCCGCGCAGTCGGTGTGCAGCGTTTCAAAAATTCCGTGGCCCAGGTGATGAGCCAGCTGGATGGCATGATCCCGGACGGCAGCAACGCTTTCTTCGCCCACACCATGGCGGGCGGCATCCCCAAGGTGAAGGTGTTCCTGGCGATCGCCAACCGCGTGTACAAGGGGCGCGGCGAACGCTTCCTGTCATCCGGCGCGCTGCTGAATAGCGACCTGGGCAAACTCATCCTGATGAACTTCGACGAAGTCACCGCGAACACTTTTCAGCATCTCATCGAAGGCAGTGCGGCGATACGCGCACGTCTGGAAAAGACCGGCGGCCAGGTGCGTTATACCGCCTACGGCTACCACGGCACCGAGATCCTGATCGACGACAAATACCAGTGGCAGACTTACACCAGCTACACGCAAGGCCATGCCAAGATGCGGCTGGAACAGATCGCTGAAGATGCTTGGCAGCATGGCATCAAGGCGACCGTGTACAACTGTCCGGAGATACGCACCAACTCGTCGGACATCTTCGTCGGCGTGGAACTCTCTTTATTTCCCCTGCTGAAAGCCTTGCAAAAAGAGGGCGGCGGCGCATGGGCAGAAACGCAGTGGCAAGCCTGTCGTGCCGTACTGCAAGCAGGCTTCACTCTGGAAAGTTTGCTGGCCAAGATCGACAACTACAATGCCAGCGATGTCATGAAGAAATTCAGGGATTTTTCCGCCTGGCCGATGCCGAACTCTGCGGAACTCGCCGACGTGATGATAGGGACATCCGAAGAGATCACCAAGATGCACACCAGCCGCGACGCGCTGGTGACGGACATCTTGAGCGCGCTGGTGCTGGAAGGCACCGGCCCGTTGATGTTCCACGAGACCTCCAATCCAGCCGGTCCTGTGTTGTGGCTGAATCACGATGTCATCGCGAAACAACTGAACCAGTTACACTCAAAATAGCGTCCTACCCCAATAAGCAAAAGAGCCTGCCGATGAGAATCGGCAGGCTCTATTGCGTAGGGCGATTAGTGCTCAATAATCCGTGTAACCCTTTTCACCCGGCGTGTAGAACGTGCTCATGTCCGGCGCGGTCAGCTCTGCCCCACTTTGCAGTTTTTGCACCAGGTCGGGATTGGAGATGAACGGACGGCCAAAGGCCACCAGGTCGCCGCGCTTGGCATCCAGATCGGCGTTCGCACGCGTCGCATCATAGCCGCCTGACATGATGTACGAACCCTTGAATGTGGCGCGTAATTTGGCTTTCAGCACTGGACTGACTTCCGGTGCACCCATGGCACTGTGATCGACGATGTGGATGTATATCAGACCGATGCGGTTCAATTCGGCAATCAGGTGTTCATACAAGGCATCCATCTCGGCATCGGGAGTCATGCCGTTGAACACACCGTAGGGCGAGATGCGCATGCCGATATGCTCCGCACCGATGGCAGCGGCGGCAGCCTTGGCGACCTCGACCGCAAAGCGGATACGGTTCTCCACACTACCGCCCCACCGGTCGCTACGTTGGTTGGAAGCGGTGTTGAGGAACTGGTCGATCAGATAGCCATTCGCCCCATGTAGCTCCACCCCGTCGAAACCCGCCTCGATGGCACGTTTGCAGGCAGTCGCATATTCGGCGATAGCCTGCGCGATGTCGGCTTCAGTCATGGCGGCGGGCGTAGCGTTGGCTTGCATCCCGCTGCTATCGGTCCACATCTCGCCCGGCGCGACGACGACTGAAGGTGCGAGCACCCTGCTGCCCGTCGGCATATTCGCCTGATGACTGACTCGTCCGCAGTGCATGAGCTGCACGAAAATCTTGCCGCCCGCCCGGTGTACCGCATCCGTCACGCCGCGCCAGCCCTGCACTTGCGCATCCGAATACAGGCCGGGAATGCGCGCATAGCCCAAGCCATTCGGCGAGGGCGATGCGCCTTCGGTGATGATCAGTCCGGCTGCGGCGCGCATGCTGTAGTACTTCGCCATCAACTCGTTCGGCACGTTTCCCGTCGCACGGGAGCGCGTCAACGGAGCCATGACGATGCGGTTCTTGAGTTGTAATTTGCCCAATGTGACGGGTGTGAAAAGTGCGGTGGTCATATCGTTTTCCTTGTGTGAATGAATCGTGTACTACGTTACTCGGTCAGGCCAATCGCCCGCCCCTGAAATCATTTATGGCTTCATCTATCTCTTGCTCGGTGTTCATCACGAAAGGTCCGTATTGTACGATGCCCTCGTTGAGCGGCTTGCCCGCAATCAGGATCAGGCGCGTGTCTTCTATCGTCGACATCGTCACGCCGTCGCTGTCCTGCGCATTGCTCAGGATGCCCATGCGCTCGGCTTCCACCCATGTGTCGCCGACTTTCACCGCACCGCGATATACATAGATGAAAGCGTTATGCGTGGCCGGTAACGCGGTCGAGAACGAAGTTCCGGCGGGCAGATGAATGTCGAGGTACAGCGGCTCGGTGATCTCGCGGCTGACCGCGCCCGCCACGCCGTTGCTGCTCCCGGCAATGACACGCACCGTCACTCCGTCCGTCGTGACGTATTCGGGAATCTGCGCGCTGGCAATGTCGCGATACCAGGGCTCACTCATCTTGCGTTGCGCGGGCAGGTTGAGCCACAGCTGGAATCCTTCCATCACCCCGTCCTCTTGCTCGGGTATCTCGGAGTGGATCACACCGCGCCCGGCTGTCATCCATTGCACACCGCCGTTCTCCAGCAAACCCTCGTGGCCCGCACTGTCGCGGTGGCGCATGCGACCCGCCAGCATATAGGTGATGGTCTCGAAACCGCGATGCGGATGGTCGGGAAAGCCCGCGATGTAATCATCCGGGTCGTCGCTACCGAACGCATCCAGCATCAAAAACGGATCAAGGCGGCGTTGCAACTTGCCGGTGAGTACCCGCGTCAGCTTCACCCCCGCGCCATCCGAGGTGGCGATGCCGGTGATGAGCTGCTCGATGGTACGTGACTGATGTAGCCTGTTTGAATGGACGGTTTGCATGGTTGGCCCTCCTGTGGCACTAGCGAACTCATCATATCCGCCTCGAATATATAGATAAAGATACGAATACTGGATAAACTATCCCATATATGGAACAAAAGAATATCTCTGCTGACGACCTCATTCTGTACGCCGCCATCGTCGAACAGGAGAGCTTGGTGCGCGCCGCCGATTTTCTGGGCATGCCCAAAGCCACGGTCTCGCGCCGCCTAGCGAATCTGGAGACGACACTGGGCCAACGCCTGTTGTTACGCACCACTCGGCGTTTGACGCTCACGGAATTCGGACAGGAGTTCCTCGACCACAGCCGACGTGTGGCCGAAGAAGTCGCCTCTGTACAAGACTTCGTGCGCAGCCGCGAGATACAGCCGCGCGGCAGACTGCGCATCTCCATGCCTGGGGACTATGCCAAACAGAATTTCTCGCGCGCGATCGCAACCTTCATTGAGGCTTACCCGGAAATACAGCTCGACCTGGATCTGAGTTCGCGGCGCGTCGATCTCATCGGCGAACGTTACGACCTCGCCATCCGCATGGGTGTGTTGGCGAACGATTCTTCCGTGGTGGCACGCAAGATAGACGAACAAAGTTTCGGGCTCTATGCCAGCCCCATCTATCTCGCCCTGCATCCGGCACTCAGACATCCCGAAGACCTGCAACAACATGCAACGGTACGACTACTTTCCGCGCGTGGCAGCGCGGCATCCTGGAAGTTGATACGCGGAAAATCGGTGTGGGAGGGCGTGCCGCCCGGACGACTCACGCTGAACTCGCCGGACATGATCCAGCAACTGGTGCTGGACGGGGCAGGCATAGGCGCGTTACCGGATCGTCTCGTCACGGAAGATGTGCGCCACAAACGCCTGATACGGGTATTGCCAAATTGGTGCTTCCCAGCCGTACCGGCATGGGCGGTGATGCCCATGCGCCGCTACCTTCCCGCCAAAACACGCGCATTCCTGGAGCATATCGAACGCTACATGGAGAAGGGGTGAATCAAGAAAGCGCGTCTTTCACACTCGGATAAAGCAGCCTGACTTTCAACTCCTGTTTCATTCTGCGGTTCGTCAAACGCCGCGATTCGTTCATGAACGACCACAGCATCGGTGACACGAGAGACTGCACCTCGGCGCGCGGCAGGCGTGGCGGGCGCGGCAGATGATGCGCATCGGCCACCGCATCGAAGTAGTCGCCCATCTTCATCTCGTCATCGTCGGTGGTGTGATACACGCGGTTGGCCTTACCGTAGCGCAGCGCGTCAATGACGATGTGTGCCAGATCATCGGCATGGATGTGGTTGCTGTAGCTGTCCTGACTGGCCACGACGGCGGGCGTTCCCGCGCGCAACCTGTCCAGCGGCAGCCTGTCGTGCGCATAGATGCCGGGCACGCGCAGGATACAGGCGCGCACCCGATTGCCTTTTGCCCAGGCACGGATTTGCTGCTCGGCATCCACACGCCGCAGTGCGCGCGGGTTCTTCGCTTGGGTCGGGTGCGTCTCGCTCACCCACGCTCCCGCGCAATCGCCATATACCCCGCTGGTACTGATGTAAAGGAGTCGTTGGGGCAGCACACCGCCCGACAACGCGGCAAGCAGATGGCGCGTGCGCATGTCGCTGACGCCCGCGTTCGGCGGCGGAGCGAAGTGCAACACCACCTCGGCGATACCGCCCAGTCGCGCAAGACTGTGCCTGTCATCCAGATCACCCATGACCGGCGTCACCCCCAGGGCGCGCAAGCCCGCGCAATAGGCCTGATTGCGTACCAGCGCGAATACTCGATAACGGTCTATCAGCAACGGGATGGCGCGCCGTGCCACATCGCCGCAGCCGATAATTAATAAGCGTCTCATCTGGTCAACATTTTGGAGTCATGCAAAGAAGCGGGAGATTATGCGGTAAAATCCGCGCCTTTGCGCAATCAGAAAAACGATCATGACCTTTCACACCACCCTGTCGCCCAGCGGCCACCAGTTCCCTATCGAAGCCCACGAGACCCTCCTGGAAGCGGCCCTCAAACACGGCTACACCCTGCCTTACAGCTGCCGCGACGGGGTATGCGGCGCATGCAAAGGCAAGGTGCTGCAAGGCACGGTGGACCATGGCAAACATCAGGACAGCACGCTGACCGACGCCGAGAAATCCGCCGGATTGGCATTGTTCTGCTGCGCCAAACCGCTGTCGGATTTGCATCTGGAATGCCGCGAGGTGAACGCCGTCAAAGACATACCGGTCAAGACCATGCCGTGCCGCGTGCACAAAATGAGCAAGCTGGCGGACGATGTGATGATGCTGCAACTCAAGCTACCCGCCAATGAACGCCTGCAATTTCTCGCCGGACAATACATCGACATCCTGCTCAAAGACCACAAGCCGCGCAGCTTCTCGCTGGCGAACGCGCCGCATACCGATGAGTTTCTGGAGCTGCACATCCGCAACATCGTGGGCGGCGAATTCACCCATCACGTTTTTGAAGTGATGAAAGAACGCGATATCCTGCGCTTCAAAGGCCCGCTGGGCACGTTCTTCCTGCGCGAAGAGTCGGACAAACCTATCGTCTTCGTCGCCAGCGGCACGGGCTTCGCACCGATCAAAGCCATCATCGAACACGCGCTCTACATCGGCATCAAACGCCCCATGCATTTTTACTGGGGCGCGCGCAAACTGGCCGACCTGTACATGCTGGACATGGCGAAACAATGGGAGCGCGCGGGCATCAGATTCACCCCTGTACTCTCCGATGCCATTGCGGAAGACCACTGGGCAGGCCGCACCGGCTTCGTGCATCAGGCGGTGCTGGATGACTATGCGGATCTATCGAAGCACGAGGTCTACGCCTGCGGCGCACCCGTGGTGGTGGAAGCGGCGCACCGCGACTTCACCACCCAGCGCGGCTTGCCCAACGAGGCATTCTTCTCTGATGCGTTCACCTTCACGCCCAAGACCTGATGACGCGGCGCGAGCCGCATTTCGCCAATGCAAATTGGCTTTGGCTATATAGTCTTTGATGAGGTGACTATGAAAATACGCAAGTCTCGCGGTCATCCGGTTTTGATTCTAGGCGGTGGTCGTGGTGGATCCGCCTTGCTGGAAATGTTCCTCGACGACCCGCTGGTCGAGGTCATCGGTATCGCCGACCCCAACCCGGACGCACCCGGCATCCGGCTGGCCCTGGCCCACGCGATCCCTACCCATACCGACGCGCTCGCCGCGATGCAGGCATGCAAGGACTATCAGGATTGCATCATCTACAACCTCACGCACGATGAGGCGATCCCCGCGCAGGCTGTCGAGGTGTTCGGCGACAAACATGTGACCAGCGGCCCGGAGGCCAAATTATTTTGGCAGATGGTCACCCATCTCAAGCAGGTCAAATTCGAGCTCGAAAAAAGCCAAAACCAGCTACAGGCGATCATACGCAACGTCATGGACGGCATCGTCACCGTCGACGCATCCGGGGAAATCCAGGGTTTCAATCCCGCCGCCGAAAAGATTTTCGGCTACACCCAGCGCGAAACGCTGGGGCAAAACATCAACATGTTCATTCCGCCCGGCGACCGAACAACATTCGAAGCAACCATCCAGCACTATCTGGACAGCGAAGCGGGCAACACGGCCGAGGTGCGAAGTCGGGAGATTGTCGCGGTGAGAAAGAATGGCGAGCTGTTCCCGGTAGAGCTATCGGCATCGGCAATGATGCTCGGCGGACTACGCTATTTCGTGGGCATCGTCCGCGACATCACCGAGCGCAAGCTGGCCGAGCAAAAGATCACCCGTCTTGCCCACTATGACCTCTTGACCGATCTGCCCAACCGCGCATTGTTTCTGGATCGTTTGGCAACCTCGGTCGCGCTGGCAAAACGAGAACGCCACAAAATAGCGACCATGTTCCTCGATCTGGACGGGTTCAAACAGGTCAACGACACCCACGGACACGATGTCGGCGACATGCTGCTGCGTGGCGTCTCCACCAGGCTGACCAAAACCATCCGCTCTTCGGACACCGTTGCGCGCATCGGCGGGGATGAATTCACCTTCATCCTGAACAACATCGGCGCGGAAGAAAATGCCCTCGCCGTCGCGGACAAGATCATCGCGGCACTGGCTCCGCCTTTTGATTTCGCGGGGCGCATCTGCAAGGTCGGCGGCAGTATCGGCATCGCGATTTTTCCGGATGATGCGGACAGTGTCGAAACGCTGGTCAAGCAGGCCGACGAGGCGATGTACCTGTCCAAACAGAGCGGGAAGAACACGCGCCGCCTGTATCGTGACGTGCTGGCACTGGCTAACGCGAAATCTTAGCGTTTGGGTGACAGCCGCATCTCGCCGTTGTCCTGCTCGATGCGGAATTGCTGCAACACGTTCATGCCCAGCAAGGGTTGGCTCAGGTTGGGCACGATCATGGCGTTCACGTCCTTGAGCAAAAAGTGCCCTACTTTCAGCCTGGCTATGATGGCTGTACAGACGCTGGACGTGCCGTTCGCGGTCTGCATCAGTGCCCGATCCTTGCACGACATGTTCGCCGCGTAAGCCGTGGCGCGCGGGATCGAGACGACAGACGCGCCGGTATCCACGACGAAGTTGAGCGGCTTGCCGTTGAGCACCCCGTCCACAAAATAATGGCCGTTGCTCTGCTGCTTGAGGACCAGGGTGCGGTTGCTTTGCGGATCGCCGCCCTCCGGTTGCGCCACCGCCTGCGCCTGCTCCGCCCAGGTGGCGACCGACACATCCGATCTGACGCACGGTGATGCCTGATAGATGATCTTGCCCTGCGGGTCTTTGCATTTGTGCACCAGACCATCGGCCCACACGGGAGACATGAACAAACCGACGATGAGCGCGAACCCGTTGCTGAATTTTTTCATATCGGCCCCGCCCCCTACTCCCTACTTCTTCAACTCCATCGCCTGCTGGTAATAACGATAGGTTTCTTCGGATTTGCCCAGGCGTTCCGCCAACTGACCCAACGCGGTATAGGCGGCATGACTGGGCGATACGCTGACGCTTGCGTCCAGATAGTTTTGCGCCTTGCCCCACAATTTTTGCTGCGTACATAATTTTCCCAGCGCGAGCAACAGGCCCGCGTCCTGGCGGTGCTGATTGAGCCACTTCTCGGCCTGCTCGATCTGCGCCACCGCGTCACCGGTCCGACAATCGCCATACAGCGCGACCAGCTCGCTGTCCCACTGCGCATTCAAACTGTCGGCCAATATTTGCTGCGCCAGCACACCATCACCGTACTGTATCAAGGCACGCGCGGCGGCCGCAGCGACCTTGCCGCGCCGCCTGAATTCGGCGGGGATTTTTTTCAGACAGGCTGCCACATCCCCCGCGCTTTGCTGCGCGCGCAGGCTTTCCAGATAGGCTTGCTGACGCAACTGCGCCGCGACGGTGACATCGATGGCCGCGCGTTTTTCCAGTTCTTTGACGATGTCCAGCACTTCGTCCCAATGCCCCGCCTGCTGCTGTGCTTTGAGTTCCAGCGACAGCGCGCCCAAGTGGCTCTTCACCCCGCTGGCGCGCAATTTTTCCAGCGCGGCCAGTGCCGCTTGCGGATCGCGCTGGTCCAGCATGAACTTGGTGGTCGCCATCAGACGCATGGTGGCATCGCCCGCATCCTTGCCTTCAGCCATCGCCAGATACTGGTCGCGTTTGTCGAACTCGCGCAACTCGTGCGCCGAACTGGCCGCGAGTATGGGATGCAAGGAGGTGGTGTCGCCCAACGCCATGGCGTGCACGGCGGCGCGTTCTGCCGCCGCATAGCGTCCCTCAAAGTAGGCATTCAGCGCGTCGTTGAGCAAGGCCTGGCTTTTCGCGTGGTCGCGTTGCTCGCGGAAACGGCGCGCGTAAGTGGGCAAGGTCACCGCCATCATTGCCAACCGGATCATGCTGTAGCCGGCAAGCAGCAGCAACAGGATCAGGCACACGAACAACGTCAGCGACATGTCGATGCGATAGGGCGGATAGACCAGCAGCACATATGCCGAGTTGTGCGCGGCAGTCGTGACCGCCACCGCAGCGGCGAACAGCACCAGCAGCCAAAGCAGATATTTCATCGCGCCCCCTTCGCGCGTAGTCCGTTATCCGCTTTGGGTTCGCGGCTGATGCGGTAGTTGCGCACTTGCACCAAGCTGGCCGTGATGTCCGGCAACTCGATGTTGATGCTCGCCGCGCCGAGTTTCTTCAGGCTTTCCAGCATGGTCATGCCGCCGCCGGATTTCACGTCGAAGTAAGTGCCCAGCCAATCCTGCACGGTGTGTATCTCGTGCTTGAAAGCGACCTCGTCATGCGCCAGCAGATCCATGCGCGCCAGCAACAAACGCAATTTGAGATTTTCGCGCAGGAAGAATTCCTGCTCCGGCGGCAACAGCGGCAGCTCGGCCTTGCCGGTGTTCTGGATGCGCACCAGCTGTTTGACCTCTTGCCATATCTCGCGCCACAACTTTTGCCAGGTGTTTTCCTTGTCGTTAACAGCAACCGGTGCGGCCTCGCCGGGGCTGCGCTGCTGATAGATCAGCGGCAACGCATCGGCGGCGGCGATAAGCGTGTCGAGCTGGAAGCTCAGTCCCGCCGCATCCACGTTCGGCAAAGCGCGCAGCTTGTCCATGTCCTGGGCTATGGTCTTGCGCAAGCCGTTCAGCGCGGGCCGTCCCATGCGCTGCAACCGCGCGTCGGCGGTCTGCATGGCGATCAGCGCGGCCTTGACGTTGGCCGACAGCTGCAACTGCTGGTTGGCAATCAGCAACGACTGTTCGACTTCCGCCAACGCCGTCTCGTCGCGGCTGCTGGACAAGTCGTTATACAAAGCCTCCAGCGCGGCACGCTGGCCCTGGGATTCCGCGTAACGTGTTTCCAGCAGGGTGAGCTTGGCCGACAGCTCGCGCGAGTCTTCCTGAGTCTTGGCCAGCAACACGCTGTTCGCCTGGTTGCTGCCATCCATCTCCGCAATCTTTTTCGCCAGTTGCTCCTGCATCGCATTGATCTGCTGATGCGCCGCCAGCCATTGCCACACGAAGATCACCACCAGCACGGCGAGCGTGAGCTGGGTGAGCGTGACGCGCGCAAACGCACCTGCCAAGGTGGGTTTGGCCGGTGTTGCGGTTTCAATCCTGGGTTCGCTCATGTTGTTCCTCTCGTGTTCCGCCATGCTATCAAACTCGCCAGCAGGCCGTCGTCGCCCGCCGCCGTCAATACGATCTCTGTCCAGCCCTGCCGCGCCGCCAATTCGGCGATGCGCGCGTGCGGCACGAATAACGGCGTGGACAGCATGGTGCTGCCAGCCCCGAGCATCTCGTGCAGATGCGCCAGTGCCTCGCTACTGGTCACCGTGATGGCGTCGGGTCGCTCGCGCAACAACTCCGCCGCGCCCTGCCGCGTCTTGCTGCGCCGATAGCAGGTGGCATACTCCACGGTCGCGCCGCGCGTTCTGAGCGTATCCCCCAGCAATTCCCGTCCGCCGTCGCCGCGCAGAATCATCACGCGCTTACCCGCCATCTCCGCGAGCTGCGGCATGGACAACAATGCTTCGCTGTCGCTGCGCGCCGTCGGCACAAGAACATTCGCGACACCGCAGTCGCGCAAAGCCTGCGCGCTGCCCGGCCCTATGGTCGCAACCTGCGGCGGCAATGCGGCCTGTTGCGCCGCGATCGCTGCCATGCCGTGCTGTACCGCGTTGGGGCTGATGAAGATTGCCAGATCGAATCGCGCCAGTCGGGAGAGTTGTTCGCGCAGGACACGCGTGTCGGAGACCGGCGCGATGTCGAGCAGCGGGAACAACACCGGCACACCGCCCGCCGTCGCGATCGCTTGCGCCAGAGCGGCTGCCTGATCGCGTGGCCGTGTCACCAAGATTCTCAATCCTGACAGCGGCGTGGGATCCATTTGTTGCGCGCGTAGTGCCGTGTCGGGGAAATTTCAGAGTGCCAGTGCGGCAAGGATCTCGCCCGCACCTTGCGCGCGTAACGCGCCGGCGATCTGGTTGCCCAATGCCTCGGGCTGAGTGAGCGCGCCCGTCGCCTCGGCGCGCATCATGCGCGAGCCGTCCGGGCTGGCGACGAAACCGCGCATGAACAATTGACCGTTCCGCACTTCGGCGAAACCGCCCAGCGGCACCTGGCAACTGCCGCCCAGGCTGCGGCTCATGGCACGTTCCGCGAACACGCACGCGGCAGAATCGGCGTGATGCAAGGCCTGCAGACAGGCGATCACACCGGCACGGTCGGCGCGGCACTCGATGCCCAGCGCGCCCTGTCCCACGGCAGGCAAGCTGTCGGAACTCGGAATGACGTTGCGGATACGCGCACCCAGTCCCAGGCGTTTCAATCCTGCCGCCGCAAGGATAATCGCGGCATATTGGCCTTCGTCGAGCTTGCGCAAACGGGTCTGAACGTTACCGCGCAAGGGCTGGATGTCGAGCTGCGGGAAACGCGCGCGCAACTGGCTTTCGCGGCGCAGGCTGGAGGTGCCGACCACGCTGCCCGCAGGCAAGGCGGCAAGATTTTCAAAATTATTGGACACAAAAGCGTCCAGCGGGTCTTCGCGTTCGCCGATGGCGGCGAGCACAAAACCGTCGGGCAGATTCATCGGCACATCTTTGAGCGAATGCACAGCCAGATCGGCGCGACCGTCTTCCAGCGCGGTCTCCAGTTCTTTGACGAACAATCCCTTGCCGCCGATCTTGGACAAAGTCACGTCGAGGATCTGATCGCCTTGCGTGGTCATGCCCAGGATACTGACTTCGGTTTGCGGATATAATGCGCGCAGTCTGTCCCGGATATGTTGGGCTTGCCACATGGCTAACGCGCTTTCGCGCGAGGCGATGACCAAACGGGACGGTGGGGTTGTAACGACCTGACTCATGACACTTCCTGAACTGTGATTGTTAATTTGCGGCGCATTCTAACATAGGGTGCGGCGTGCTTTTGTGCCGAGAACGTGATGAATTTTATTGCTGCCACCTCCGATATTTCCAGTAAAGACCTGCCGCTGCGCGAGGACGTGCGCCTGCTGGGTCGCATCCTCGGCGAAACCTTGCGCGAACAGGAAGGAGAGGCATCTTACACACTGATCGAGAATGTGCGCCGCGCCGCCGTGCGCTTCCGCAAGACCCAGGACGACCGTGACCGCGTCGAGCTGGAAAAGACGCTGGATGCCTTGTCGCCCAGTGACACCTTGGTAGTGGTACGCGCCTTCAGCTATTTTTCGCAGCTCTCCAACATCGCCGAAGACCTGCACCACAACCGCCGCCATCGCGCCCATCTGCAATCCGGCACCGCGCCCAAAGACGGCAGCCTGGTGCTCGCCCTCGAGCGCGTCGAGGAAAAACATCTCGGCAAAGATGCCCTGCAATCCTTCCTGGACAGCGCGTTGATCTCGCCGGTGCTGACCGCGCATCCGACCGAGGTACAGCGCAAGAGCATCCTCGATTGCCAGCTGATTATTTCGCGTTTGCTGTCCGACCGCGACCGCATCGCGATGACCCCGGATGAACTGGCCGAGAACGAGGAAGCCTTGCATCGCTTCGTGCTGATCCTGTGGCAGACGCGCATGTTGCGCACTGCAAAACTCACCGTGGCAGACGAGATCCAGAACGGGCTGGAATTTTATCGCTACACCTTCCTGACCGAGATACCGAAGATCTACGCCTCGCTGGAAAAGCAACTGGAAGCGCGCATCGCCCCCGACATCAAAGTCCCGCCGCTGTTGCGCGTGGGCAGTTGGATAGGCGGCGACCGCGACGGCAATCCTTTCGTCACCCACGACGTGATGGACTACGCGGTGCAGCAACATTCCGAACTGGTGTTCGAACACTATCTGAGCGAGACCCATTTGCTGGGCCGCCGCCTGAGTCTGACCGACCGTCTGGTCGAAGTCAGCGATGAGCTGCGCACACTGTCGGACGCGTCTCCCGACACGTCCAACAACCGCAGTGACGAGCCCTATCGTCGCGCGCTGATCCTGATCTACTCGCGGTTGTCCGCCACTGCCAAAAAACTCGGCCACGAGATCTCGCATCTGCCGCCCGTGGATAAAAATGCGCGGCCTTACGCCGCCGCCCAGGAATTCATCGCCGACCTCGATGTCCTGATCGACTCGCTGTTCAAGCACGGCGCGGTATATCTGGCACGCGGTCGCCTGGCGAATCTGCGCCGCGCGGCGGAAGTGTTCGGCTTCCATCTGGCTCCGCTGGACATGCGCCAGCACAGCGCGATCCTGGAACAGACCGTCAGCGAGTTATTGGGCACGGGCACGGCCTATTCCGCGCTCGCCGAATCCGACAAACGCACAGTGCTGCTGGCCGCGCTGCAAGCCGGCAAACCATTGCTGGGTAATCTGGCCAACTACTCGGATGTCGCGCAAAGCGAGTTGCGCATCATGCAGACTGCCGCGCAAATCCATCAGCGATTCGGCCGCGCCGCGTTGCCCAACCACATCATCTCCAAGACCGATGCGGTCAGCGACATGCTCGAACTCGCGCTGATGCTGCAACAAGTGTCGCTGCTGGAAAGCGGCGCAACACCGACCTTGCATATCAACATCATCCCGCTGTTCGAGACCATAGAAGACTTGCGCGGCTGCGGTCCTATCATGGACGAGCTGTTCGCGATTCCCTATTACCGCGAGCTGTTGAAGTCGCGCGGCAACACCCAGGAAGTGATGCTGGGTTATTCAGACAGCAACAAGGACGGCGGTTATCTCACCGCGAATTGGGAGCTGTATAAAGCCGAACTGGTGCTGGTGAAAGTGTTCGCCAAACACGGCATCGAGCTGCGCCTGTTCCACGGGCGCGGCGGCACGGTGGGTCGCGGCGGCGGCCCCAGCTACGACGCGATACTCGCGCAACCGCCGGGCAGCGTGAACGGACAGATACGCATCACCGAACAGGGCGAGGTCATCTCCAGCAAATACTCCAACCCGGAGATCGGTCGCCGCAATCTCGAGACGCTGATCGCCGCGACCATGGAAGCCACGCTGCTGCATCAGCACGGCGCGGACAGCACCATGCCGGAATATCACCGCATCATGGAAGAGCTGAGCGTGAACGCCTTCGCCGCATATCGCAAACTGGTCTACGAGACACCGGGCTTCACCGAATATTTCTTCACCGCCACACCGATACGCGAGATCGCCGAGCTGAACATCGGCAGCCGTCCTTCGGCACGCAAGGCCTCCGACAAGATCGAAGACCTGCGCGCCATCCCGTGGGTATTCAGCTGGGGCTTGAATCGCACACTGTTGCCGGGCTGGCTGGGATTCGGCAGCGCGGTCAAACAGTTCATCGCCAAGGAAGGCGATGCCGGCCTCAAACAATTGCAGGCCATGTACCAGAACTGGGCGTTCTTCCGTGGCCTCATGTCCAACATGGACATGGTGCTGTCCAAGACCGACATGGGTATCGCCGCGAGCTATTCCGAACTGGTGAAAGATACCGACTTGCGCGCACGGATTTTTGGCGCGATTAACAAAGAATGGGAAGACACCCTGGAGATGCTGTTCGCCGTCACCGGCAACACCAGCCTGCTACAGGACAACCCCGCGTTCGCCCGCAGCCTGCTGACCCGCACGCCCTACATCGACCCGCTCAATCACCTGCAAGTCGCGCTGCTGCTGCGCCATCGTGCGGGCGACAACGACGTGCTGGTGAAACGCGCGATCCATCTGACCATCAACGGGATCGCCACCGGGTTGCGCAACAGCGGCTAGCCGCCGATCTGGTTACGGCCGCAATCCGCTCACTTTATAAAAGCTCGCCAGATCGCTGAGGTCGTCGAACACCGCCGCCGCGCCGGTGAAATTCTGCTTGCGGGTGTAGTGATTGAGGGTGACGTAAGTCTTGATGCCCGCCGCGAGACTGGAGCGCAGGCCGTTCTCGGAATCTTCCAGGGCGATGCAGTCGCCGGCGTTCAATCCCAGCTTTTCCAGCACCCAGAAATAGATGTCCGGCGCGGGCTTTTTGTGCGGGACGATGTCGCCGCAACCGTTGGCGGAAAAATAGCTTTCCCAGTCTTTGCCCAGCCCGACTTCCAGCAAGGCGGAAACATTTTCCGGTGTGGTGGTGGTGGCGATGGCCAGCGTGATGCCCGCCGCGCGCGCCTCCTGGATGAGCTGCTTGATGCCGGGACGCAGAGGAATATGCCCCTCGCGCAACATGGTGGTGTAGTGCAGGGTTTTGACCGCATGCAGATTCTTGACGAAGCCATCGTAATCGGCGGGCTTATCAAAATCCGTCAAGAAATCGCTGACGAAATATTTGATGCGCTCCTTGCCACCGGTGACTTTCAATAGCTTGTCGTACATCGCCACATCCCAGTTCCAGTCCAGCCCGCTCTCGGCAAAGGCTTTGTTGAAAGACTTGCGGTGTCCGTCTTCGGTATCGGCCAGTGTGCCGTCCACGTCAAAAATAATGGCTTTGAGTGTCATATCGTTCCTGTGTAAAAAGTGCTGTCATTAGTGAAGTTTTGTTCATCGCGCGATTGGGAAGTACGAAATAAGACGTGTGTCTCTAGAAATTTAAATATCTAAGCAAGACAAGGCGCGAATAAAAAATTACGACGACGCATAGATGGCTATGTAAGGAGTGATTTTTTATGAGCAACGCCGTATTGCGACGAGATTTGGATTTCTAGAGACATACGTTAACGCATGCCGGGCAACTTGCCGGCCATGCCGCGCATCAATTTTGCCATGCCGCCTTTGCTGAACATCTTCATCATCTTCTGGGTCTGCTCGAACTGGTTGAGCAGCTGGTTGACGTGCATCACCTGCACGCCCGCGCCCATCGCGATGCGGCGTTTGCGCGAGGCTTTGATGAGCTCCGGTTTGCTGCGTTCCTGCTGCGTCATCGAATTGATGATGCCTTCCAGTCGGTTGATGGCTTTGTCATCGACTTTTGCGCCGGCAGCCGCCTGGCTCAATTGCGCGGGCAGTTTGTCCATCATGGCCGACATGCCGCCCATCTTGCGCATCTGCACCATCTGCGCTTTGAAATCGTTGAGATCGAAGCCCTGTCCGGTCTTCATCTTCTTGGCGAGCTTCTCCGCCTCGGCATGATCGACTTCGCGGTGCGCGTCTTCGATCAGCGACAGCACGTCACCCATGCCCAGCACGCGCGACGCCATGCGCTCGGGATGGAAGGCTTCCAGGCCGTTCGACTTCTCGCTCACGCCGATGAACTTGATCGGCTTGCCGGTGATTTGGCGTACCGACAGCGCCGCGCCGCCGCGCGCATCGCCGTCCAGCTTGGTCAGCACGATACCGGTCAGCGGCAATGCTTCGCCGAACGCCTTGGCGGTATTCACCGCGTCTTGTCCGGTCATGGCATCGACCACGAACAGCGTCTCGATCGGCTTGAGCAAAGCGTGCAACTGCTGTATCTCCGCCATCATCGCGGCATCGATCGCCAAACGACCGGCGGTGTCGACGATCAGCACCTCGTGATGATGCTTGCGCGCAAAATCCAGCGCGGCGAACGCGATGTCCTGCGGCTGTTGCGTAATGTCGGAGGCAAAGAAATCGATCTGTAATTGCGCGGCCAGGGTGCGTAATTGTTCGATCGCGGCTGGGCGATAGATATCGCAACTGACCAGCAGCACTTTTTTCTTGTGCTGGTCACGCAACAGCTTGGCGAGCTTGCCGCAGGTGGTGGTCTTGCCCGCGCCCTGAAGCCCCGCCATCAAAATCACGGCAGGCGGCACAGCAGCCAGATTCAGCGCGTCGTTGTGCTCGCCCATGAGCTTGGTCAGCTCGCGATGCACCACTCCGATAAAGGCCTGGCCGGGATTGAGATTACCCACGACCTCGTGGCCGAGTGCCGCCACTTTGACCTGCGCGATGAAGTCTTTGACCACCGGCAAAGCCACGTCGGCTTCCAGCAATGCCATGCGCACTTCGCGCAATGCGTCCTGGATATTGCTTTCGGAAAGCCGCGCTTGGCCGCGCAGATTTTTAATGACACCGGAAAGGCGTTGCGTCAGATTGTCCAGCATGAGTGGCCCGTGAGAGATAGTGTAGAATTCGCGAAGTCTAAAACATCCCGCTAAAAAATGCCTAGCCTTCTTATCGCCATCCTGACTTTTTTTGCCTACGCGGGTTTGTCCGTCTCGTTCTGGCGCGGCCAGAGCAGGGGCGACACCGACGCGCTCAGTCGCGGCACGGCGGGACATCTGATCCTGATCCCCTTGGCACTGCACGGTTATTTTCTGCTGGGCGATATTTTTGCGGGCGGCAGTTTCGACTTTGGCTTGCTCAACGCGCTCTCGCTTATCATCTGGCTGACCTTGCTGGTGTACTGGGTCGCACGCTTCTTTTATCCGATAGGGGAATTCCTGGTTCTGGTGTTGCCCCTGGCCGCTATCGTCGCCCTGTTGCCCGCCCTGTTCCCCGCTGATCATCAGCTCACCCACACCGACTTGCCCGCCTTCTCGGCGCACATCAGCGCGGCGATGCTGGCTTATAGCTTGTTCACCATCGCGGTGCTGCACGCGGTGCTGATCTCGCAAGTCGAGAAACGGCTGCATCAGGGTTCGTTACCGCGAGTGCTGCGCAACTTGCCGCCACTCATGACGATGGAAAGCCTGTTGTTCCGCATCATCGCGGTCGGTTTTGCGTTGCTCTCGCTCACGCTGGCTTCAGGCATGATCTTCTCGCAAGAGATATTCGGCAAAGCCTGGCAATTCAACCACAAAGTGATATTCGGCTTCATCTCGTGGCTGGTGTTCGCGATCCTGCTGCTGGGTCACGCGTTCTACGGCTGGCGCGGCCGCATCGCGGTGCGCTGGACCGTCAGCGGATTCGTCTTCCTGTTACTCGCTTACCTGGGCAGCAAATTCGTCATCGAAGTGCTGCTACACCGCTAAGGAAACACTGATTAAGTCCCGAACTCGCTGTTGCTTGCCTTTCCGGCAAGAACTAGCGTAGAATCCGCGCCCTTTCACTCGAAACCATGGGCTTGTGTCCGTCGTTTTCAGGGAAGATCCATGCGATTTTCGCTCGGCTTATTTTTAGATAGGTTTTTATATGGTCATCATTCGTCTTTCCCGTGGCGGTTCCAAGAACCGTCCTTTCTACAACGTCGTGGTTGCCGATTCGCGCAATCGTCGCGATGGACGCTTCATCGAGCGCGTGGGTTTCTACAACTCGATCGCCACCGAGAAACAGGAAGCGCTGCGTCTGGATCTGGCACGTGTCGCCCACTGGCAGAGCAAAGGCGCGCAATTGAGCGACACCGTTGCCAAGCTGGTAAAACGCGCTGGTGCAGCCGCTGTCGCAGCCTGACGACGCGACCCCCATGGTCATCATGGGGCGCGTGGCATCCGCGCACGGCATACGCGGCTGGATAAAAGTCCAACCCTATACCGAATACGTGGATAGCCTGCTGGAGTACCCGGTTTGGTGGATAGGTCAGGAGCACGGTCCGTGGCGCGAGGCCAAAGTGTTGCAGTGTGAGTCACACCACAAGACACTGGCGGCTTTGCTGCCGGACTGCCCGGATCGTACCGCCGCCGAAAAGCTGAAAGGCTTGCTGATTGCCGTGCCGCGCGACAGCTTGCCGGAACAGCCCGAGGATGAATATTACTGGTCGGACTTGATAGGCTTGCCTGTCGTCAACACAACCGGTGTGCATTTAGGGTGCGTCGAGCAATTGCTGGAGACCGGCGCAAATCAGGTGTTGCTGGTGAAAGGCGAAAGCGGTCAGATTTTGATCCCGTTCGTTGCGAGTGCGATCCAGTGTGTGGATGTAAAGGGCAAGTGCATCACGGTGGACTGGGCAGCGGATTACTTGAAGTGAAATTCGACGTCATCACCTTGTTCCCGGAAATGTTCGATGCCTTGACTCAGTACGGCATCACGCGCCGGGCGGCGGAACAAGGTCGCTATGAATTGAAGACGTGGAATCCGCGTGATTTCACGACCGACAATTACCGCACCATAGACGACCGGCCTTATGGTGGCGGGCCCGGAATGGTGATGCTGGGCGAGCCGCTGGCTGGCGCGATCAACGCCGCCAAACAGCGACAAGCAGCAACAGGGATCGCAAAAAGTCGCGTGGTGTACTTATCACCGCAAGGCAGACCGCTCAGTCAAAGTGTGGTCAAAGAATGGGTGGCAAGATCGGACGAAGGTCTGATCTTATTGGCGGGTCGTTACGAAGGCGTGGATGAACGCCTGATCCGCCAATATGTGGATGAAGAGATTTCCATCGGCGACTATGTGTTGTCCGGTGGCGAATTGGCGGCGATGGTGTTGGTGGATAGTTTGGTGCGGCAACTGCCCGGCGTCTTGGGCGATGCCGAATCGGCCGAGCAGGATTCCTTTGCGGACGGCTTGCTCGACTGCCCGCACTACACCCGCCCCGAAGTGTTTAATGGTGAAGCCGTGCCCCCGGTGTTGTTGTCTGGCAATCATGCGGACATCAAACGCTGGCGGCTTCAGCAGTCGTTGGGCAGAACGTGGTTGCGCAGGCCGGATCTATTGGCCGGGCGTGATCTGACTAAAGAGGAATCTCGGCTTCTGGCAGCATTTCAGGAAGCCTCTGGAAATTCAAAATCCTAAACAATGCAGCATCGCGACGGAGTTTGGATTGGTAGAGGCGTCCTGCAGAAGGAACAAGATTCAAATAAAAAAGGAGCAGTAAAGTGAATTTGATCGAACAATTGGAACAAGAAGAAATCGCCCGTTTGGGCAAGACCATTCCGGCATTCGCACCCGGCGACACCGTGATCGTGAACGTGAACGTGGTCGAGGGTGAACGCAAGCGCGTGCAGGCTTTTGAAGGCATCGTGATCGCCAAGCGTAATCGCGGCCTGAACTCCGGCTTCATCGTGCGTAAGATTTCCTCGGGTGAAGGCGTGGAGCGTACCTTCCAGACTTACTCCCCTATCATCGCCAGCATCGAAGTAAAGCGTCGCGGTTCGGTTCGTCGCGCCAAGCTGTACTACTTGCGCGAACGTTCGGGCAAGTCGGCACGTATCAAAGAAAAACTTACCGCCAGGTAAGTTTTCAGTGGCGGCTCATGCCTGCGCATGCAGGCGTTATGCCGAAACTAAAAACGGGCTGTGCGCGCTTAATCGCGTTCAGATTTTTCAGCAAGCGAGGACGGGGGCGGAAGCTCCCGTTTTTTATTGTCCCGTATCCGCGAGACGGGGCATCGGGTCGCTCATACTCAATCGGGAGTTGTGCAGCGGTCATCCATGCAAACAGATAAGGAAGATTTACCTTGAGTCGTGGGCGATGCACCGGCGCAGTGCCTCGGCATTCATTGGGTGCGTCGTATTGCCGGACGATTGCTGGCGCACCCTTGCTGCAGCGGGGTTCGTGCGCTTTACTGAAAGCGGCATGGAGATTGCTGGTGTACAGATGCACGTTTATTTTTGCGGGCAGCTTGGATTTGAAAGGAGACACATCATGAACAGTGATGAACGTGTACTGACGACCGTAGGGCACAGCAAACTGGCGGAAGGTTTGCGCGACTATGAGATCGCGGTGCTGGCAAACCTGATGACCCTGCAACACTACGAGGTCAACGGCTCTTCGCTGGAGCTCGATGGGATAGCAGGCATAACGCGACAGGCGCACGTCGGCAATTTCACGCTTCGCGCCAGAACCGATTCCGACCATTCTGGTGATGTCACCGAAATGGTCATCCACCTCACGCCCGGACGTTTGGCAAGCCAATCGAGCCTTCTCAACCACCTGCATAAAATTGCGCCAATCCTGATAATCCAGCAGAGGGGCGAGATCGCGGGCAAACCAAAATTCGTTGCCGTCCTCGTCAACCTGACGCGCGCCCTCAAAGGTGGCGTGATGCTGATTGTCTATGCGCTTGGCGTTCATGGTGACTCTCCGGCTAGGTAATCAGGCGCATTTCGAAGTGGGTCAGAAAGTGCGCCAGACCATTCAGGAGTTAGGCGGCACCATGCCGGAGAATTTGCCGAAGCCAGAACAAAGTGTGAAGCAGATCGAAAGCGCGAAGAAAAGTCGTTAAGTGACAATGGAAAATGGACAACTGACAGTGAAGAGGTCGAATGTCGTAGAGGATAAGTCGTTTGCCTTCGCGGTGCGGGTTGTGAATCTTTACAAGTACCTTTGCCATGAGAAGAAGGAACATGTTCTTTCCAAGCAGCTACTGCGCTCAGGTACGGCAATTGGTGCTTTGGTCAGGGAGGCAGAGCAGGCGGAAAGCAAGCCTGATTTCATTCACAAGATGGCGATTGCTCTGAAGGAAGCCAATGAAACCGAATATTGGGTACTTTTGCTCGCAGAGACCGACTATCTGAATACACAAGAATCGGAATCCATCATCAATGACAATAAAGAACTCCTGAAATTGCTAACCAGCATTATCAATTCGACTAAACGAGGAATGAACACATGACCGTTGTCCATTATCAACTGTCAGTAGTCCATTGAGAAACGTGAACAAAGCCGAAACCCGCGCCGAACACATTGACCCCGCGCTGAAAGCCGCTGGCTGGGGCTTGCTGTAGCCCCACCGCTTGCTCTTGTCGCCAAGCGCGCCCATAATATCTATTCATTAAACTATTCACCTTTCAATTCACAGCCATGTCCTTGCATCTCGATGCTCTCCGTACATTGCTGGCATCGGGCCCCCAATCAGCACAGCAACTGATTGAAAAAATGGGGATT
>VFSW01002827.1_pt1 | contig 26150 bp, 18 predicted proteins | sample 5358111 | NCBI WGS metagenome assembly VFSW01 (sample SAMN11554181, study PRJNA540505) | mine drainage metagenome | isolation source: sediment from site ElyBrook_90M | place: USA: Ely Copper Mine, Vershire, VT | collected 2017 | reverse complement strand
GGCTAATACTAAACAGATAAGTACTCTATATTATTTTGTCATACATTTCCTCTTTGAGAAAGGGTAACAACGTAACGGTTATGCTATAGGGAATCAGTAACGGTGCACCGTGATTGGCAAAAATATACTTATCATTGGGGTGCGCACGGCATGGGGGAGCAGTCAGGGCATCTTGACGTCCCCAAATAAAGAGCGTAGGAATCGAGGGTGTGTCAGGTAGCCTAAATGGCGCACACCCTTTTCCTGGCAATTCAAAAAGTACGCGTTTGAGATTGCCAAGTGGTTGCAATGAAATTTCGCGCATCCACTCATCCACATAGCTCCGATGGCGCAGATTGAAGCTGAAGGCGAGACCTAAAATCAATAGATACAGCCGCCAACCTGATAGAAACCAGCCCGCCGCTCCTGGACTCACCCGATCAAGCCACTCATCAAGCTGAAGGGCGATGGCCCAAGCTCTGCGCAAATATAACGGGCAAAGAAACACAGCACGAGTCACATGATGCGGATAGTGTTGCATATACGCCTCAGCGGCTCTTGTTCCCGTTGAATATGCTAAAATCGTCCATGTTTCAATACATAAGGCAACACGGATTTCTTCCAGCATTTCGGCACAAGCGGTATAATATGGTTTACCTAGTGTGGCACTGCTTGCCACACCCATCCCAGGTAGCTCCACTACAATGACCTGAAAATGTGGAATAAGTAGTGGAAGCATTTTACGCCATATTGCGTAGGTTACACCCCACCCATGAATGAGCAGTAAAGGATGACCACGTCCATGCACTTGATAAGGCAGCATCGTAATATTGACAATCCTCCGGTGAGTTACGTCGATATTGCCGCACCGATCTATTACTCACTTGGTTGTGTTTGGATGTGCTTTATCATATCATAATCTTCAATATGCGACAAGAAAGGTTCTCAATGCTTCACCATAAAAACACTATCGTCATTCTTACCTCAAAAACTGGCGGAGGACATGTGAGTCTCGCAGAAGCTCTACGCGATCTACTGGAAAAGGGCACGCTAGAGAAGGACGCGACAGATACGCAAAATAGAGCGACGCTCCAAACCCCAGCTATCACGATTATTGATCCTCAACCTGGCTTTTTTCATCTGCATTATCGCCTTGTCAGCCGCTACGCCCTCTGGCTCTGGGCGGCAGAATTTCAATTCTTCGATACGCCCAGACGCGCACAATGGGCGCACCACGTGTTTAGTCTCCTGGTACAACAGCAACTACACACATTACTAGACAAAATTACGCCCACGCTGATCATCACAACGTATCCATTTCTCACCAGTGAAGTCATGCGCGTGTTAGCAAAACGGGCATCTCAGATACCTCTGGTTTTGCTCTTTTCAGACGCCAATGGTGTGCATTCCGCGTGGCTGACCGAGCAACGAACACAGGCAACGTTTGCCCCTACACGAGAAACCTATCAGCAGGCTCTCACGGCCGGCTTCGCGGCGGAACGCCTGCATCTTGTCGGCTGGCCCGTGCGCGCTCAATTCGCACAGGCCTTTTTAGCAAGTCAGGAGGAACGAGACGCACAACTCCAAAAGCTCAACCTTGTCCCCAGTCGCTTTACCATCTTTTTACAAGGTGGTGGCGAGGGAGCGGCGCACATTACCCAAACAGTTGAAAATATTTTAACCGCTAGCGACCTCGCGGGACGGGTACAGATCATTTTGGCGGCAGGCACAAATCGCGCATTACAAGAAAAATATAAAGGGAGAGGCGATGTTGCCGTGCTTCCTTATACAAAAGAGATTGCGTGGTTTATGAGTGCGGCCGATGTAGTGATGGGCAAAGCTGGTCCTAACATGCTCTTCGAGTCGGTCATGCTCGGCAAACCCTTTATTGCCTCGGCCTACATCCCTGGACAAGAGCAGGCCAACCTGGCCTTTATTCAACGGCATGGTCTGGGTTGGGTTACCCTTCAGCCCGCAGAGCAACGCAAGCTGATAACCTCGCTCATCCATAATCCCAAGCAGATACAAGACATGTCCACAACGCTCAAAGCCTATCGTCAATGGAATCTAGAGGCCAATACACAGATTGTGCCTCTGCTTTACGCAATGCTCTCATAGTGTCATTCCTTGACATCTCAGCAAGCAGAGCCTACAATGACCTTGGAATAGCAAGCATGCTATTCACCGATACCCCATTGAACGAGGAGGTTCATCCATGCCCAGTTCCGAAAGCCTGCCCATTCGCTCCTATTTACTCACACTCAAAAATGCTCCACCAGCACCGCTACCAGAGCAACGTGCCGCTCTAGATGTCCTTGTTGAGCATTATGTGGGGCATCCCATTCCACTTCCAGAGGGAACACATGTCGAAAAGGTTGCCATCAATGGTGTGTCAGGAGAATGGATCAGCCGTCCTGATTCTGATGCCGAGCGTGTTCTCCTCTATCTCCATGGCGGAGCTTACGCTCTTGGCTCGTGTGCTTCGCACCGCGATCTGGCTGCCCGTCTCAGTGCCGCCTCTGGGCTGCGCGTCCTCTTGATCGAGTACCGCCTGGCCCCAGAACATGTCTATCCGGCAGCCATTGATGATGCACGCACCACGTACCAATGGCTACTGACAAATGGCATCAAGCCAGAACATATCATTATCGGTGGAGACTCAGCCGGCGGTGGTTTGACACTGGCAACCTTGCTTTCAATTCGGCAAAATGGGCTTCCTCAGCCTGCTGCCGCCGTCCTGCTTTCTCCCTGGACCGATCTGGTAGGCATCGGGGCAAGTCGCACGACACGAGCGGAGGCAGATCCTTGGATTTCCGCGCCCGCCATTCAATTCGTAGTCGGCCTGTACACAGGCGGGGAAGATGCCCATAATCCACTCATCTCGCCAGCGTATGCCGATCTACATGGCTTACCGCCTCTGCTGATCCACGTCGGCAACGACGAAGTGCTATTAGATGATTCCAACATCATCGCGGAACATGCGCAGGCTGCGAATGTGCCCGTTCAATTTACGGTCTGGGAAGGCATGTGGCACGTCTTTCAGGCTTTCGCCTCCGTCTTACCAGAAGGTCAGCAAGCCATTGGGCAGATTGGCACATTTATCCGCCAGCAAACAAAACTTTCGTAACTGCGCGCATGCCAGGTATGACACACGATCATCTACTGATATGCAGCACGGCATCATATAGCACATGTAACCCAAAGGCAATATTCGCCAGCGAGATGCGCTCGTCATGCCCATGTGCCATCTGTTGCGGCGAAGGCCAGCCGGGTTCCGGTCGCATTGGGTCAAAACCATAGGCAATGACGCCTTTGGGCACGATGTAGCGCGAGTCGGTGACGGCTGGCAACAGATATGGCACAACGAGAGCTTCCGGCTCATGGAGAGCGAGAGCCTGCTTGATACCTGCAAATAGCACTGTATCAGCACTATTTTCATAGCCAGGGGAGCCGATTTCGACCTCGACATGCACCTGCGCGTCATGAATACGTGCGCGTAGCTCCTGGGCAAATGTTTCTGCGCTTTGCCCAGGAATAATGCGTCCATCCAGGCGTGCAGTTGCTTCGCCAGGGATCACATTGATGGCACTGCCTGCCTGCAAGATCGTCGGCGACGCCGTATTATGCAGCATCGCCCGCAAAGCATTCCCCGCCTGTTGATCGGGGAATGCGCGCAACACCGTTTCTGAAACTAGAGGATTGAGCAAGCCTGGAAGTAGCGCGCGCTGTGGTTGCTTCTGTGTTGATGCGAGCGTCTGCACAAAATGGCGGACGGTCTCCGTGACATGCAGCGGCAGCGGTGACGCTCCTATCCTGCTGAGGGCGCGTCCCAGACGCACAATCGCATTATTGGCGTGCGGAACAGAGCCATGCCCTGGCTCCCCTTGAGCGCGTAGCCGTACCTCGACGCTGCCTTTCTCGCCTGTGGCACACAAATAAATCCGTGTTCCGCCAAAGTCTAACGCGAAACCGCCTCCTTCATTGATCGCATATTCGGCATCGAGCAATGCCGGCTCGTGTTGCACAATCCAGGCCATGCCATACGTGCCGTGCTGCTCCTCGTCAGCAACGGCTAGCAGCACGAGGTCACGCTCAAGACGTTGACCAGTCTCACGCTGGACGCGGGCCAGATGTAGCAGCAACGTGAGTTGTTTGGCGGTCAGGCTCTTGGTATCCACCGTTCCACGTCCATACAAATAGCCCTGCTGAATCTCGCCGCCAAAGGGATCGACACTCCAGCGTTCGCGCTCGACAGGCACTACATCCAGATGCGAAACAAGCAGCAACGGACGTTTCGTGCCCTTGCCCGGCAGACGCGCCCACACACTAGCCCGACCGGGGAGCGACTCGATAATGCGCGTTTCAAGACCTTCCGCCACGAGTTGCTCCTGAAGGTAATGGGCGGCTGCGATCTCATTGCCTGGCGGATTCGTCGTGTTACAACGAATCAGTGCCTGAAGGTGACGCACGGCTTCATCGTCCAATGCTTGCCAGGTTGACTCCGACGGATGCAAAGCTTCTATCATAGTACACTCTCTTCTAGCAATCTGGTACACAGGTTACATACTGTCAAAACTGTATAAGCATCACTACTGATGCACTGCCAACACGGTTCACAATGGTATCCACAACGCGAAAGCCCATTCTCTCATAGAGATTGCGGGCGGGATTGTTTGTGCGCACGCTCAACACGACTGCGGGATAGACTGCGCGGGCAGCATCCAGAAGATGTTGCATCAATTGTGTGCCAACACCTTGCCCAACACACTCAGGCAACACGGCGATAGCCAGTTCTGGCGTCCGCTCCTTGACAGCCGATGACATGCTCTTTTCTTCACTCAGCACACGCACCCAGGCAGCTCCTAGCGGGCGTTGATCTTGTAGATGCACGGCAATGACACCAATATCACCCTCACGTCCCCATCCCTGCACATATTTCTGCAAGCCAGGGTTATTTTTCGCCGCCTCAGTCTCAGTCTCAATAGCATCGCCCTCTTCTTCGTGCATGTGCGCGGCATAGTACAGCATGTGCCAGAGCAATAACTCATCATCTGGCTGAACTGGTCGGATCAGAACGTGCATACAGTGTCTCCCCATCACATTGCTTCGCTACGTGTATCTTCACGGATCGTCTTTAGAGATGCGCAAAGATAAGCTCTTTCTATCTTATCACCATATGCCTTGCATTTCCCCCCCCGATGCGCTACACTGAAAACCCACGAGATGCATGAGTTGGCTTCCGCACAAGAGCAGAGCATCTCTCCCTTTTTTATTTTCAAGACCAAACGAGACGAGACAGGTGAGGCATCATGAGTGAGGCTGCATTACGCGCTTATCTGAAGCAAATTGAGACGCCCTATCACGCTGGCAGCGCAACGGAGCATACCTACCGTTCCTATCTCAAGAGTTTGATCGAAACGCTGGCCCCTGGCGTGGTTGCGACCAATGAGCCGAAACATATTAAGAACTGTGGTGCGCCTGACTTCATTATCACCGATAAGCAGACTCCGCTTGGCTACATTGAGACGAAAGATATCGGGATTGCCCTCGATCAGGTTGAGCAAAGCGACCAGATGAAACGCTATCTGCGCAGTCTGGCAAACCTCATTCTCACCGATTATGTTGAGTTTCGCTGGTATGTGGCGGGCGAACATCGCATGACTGCGCGTCTGACCTCAAAAGTGAGTGGCAAGAGTAAAGCTGCAAAATGGGTTGTGGATGCCGAGGGTGTCAAACAGGTCAATGACCTGCTGCATGGCTTTCTCGTGGCAAAGGCTCCAACTGTCAACAATCCAAAAGAATTAGCGACCCGCATGGCAGCGATTGCGCAACTGATCAGGAACGCGATCAGTCAGGCATTCAAAAGCGAGACAGGCGCGGGTTCGCTGCATGGACAGTGGGAAGGCTTCAAACAGGTCTTGCTGCCAGACCTGGATGGCGAGCAATTTGCCGATATGTACGCGCAAACGATCTGTTATGGCCTGTTCGCGGCGCGTGTCAATATGAAACCAGGGCAGCCGTTTGTGCGCGAATACGCCGCCTATGCCATCCCCAAGACCAATCCCTTTCTGCGCAAGCTCTTCGGCTATATTGCTGGCCCTGAATTAGATGAGCGCATCTCATGGGCGGTCGATGATCTCGCGGCGGTACTAGATCATACCGATATAACCACTATTCTGCGCGATTTTGGCAAACGCACGCGCCAGGAGGACCCGGTTGTCCATTTTTATGAAACCTTCCTCTCGGCCTATGACGCCAAGCTGCGCGAAGCACGGGGCGTCTATTATACGCCTGAACCCGTCGTCTCCTATATCGTGCGCAGCGTGGACTACGTGCTCAAACACGAATTTGGCCTGGCAGATGGCTTAGCGGATTTTACGAAAATTAAGTTGCCAAAAGCAGATGGCTCACTGCTTGAAACACATAAGGTCCAAATTCTTGACCCTGCGACCGGAACGGCAACGTTTCTGCATAGTGTGATTGATCTGATCTATGAATATGTTTGCGCGCAAGGGAACAAAGGGGCGTGGTCGGCCTATGTTTCAAAACACTTGCTGCCGCGCATCTTCGGCTTTGAGTTATTGATGGCTCCCTACGCGGTCGCGCATATGAAACTTGGCCTGCAACTGGCGGAAACGGGCTATGATTTTCAGAGCGACGAACGCCTGGGCATTTACCTGACGAACACGCTGGAAGAAAGCTATGAGGGCAGCACGCTTCCATTTGCCGAGTGGCTGGTGCAGGAGGCACAGGCGGCTGACCGCGTCAAGCATGACGCCCCCGTGATGGTTGTACTTGGTAATCCGCCCTACTCTGGTCACTCGGCTAACAAAGGCGCGTGGATTAAAGAACTGCTGCACGGCAAGGATAGCCTCACGGGCGCAAAGGTCGGTAGCTATTTCGAGGTCGATGGACAGGACCTTGGCGAACGCAACCCCAAATGGCTCAATGATGATTATGTCAAGTTTATTCGCTTCGCGCAGTGGCGCATCGAGCAGACGGGCTACGGCATCCTGGCCTTTATCAGCAATCACGGCTATCTGGATAACCCGACCTTTCGCGGTATGCGCCAATCGCTGATGCACAGTTTCGATGATATCTACGTGCTGGACCTACACGGCAATAGCAAGAAGAAAGAGCGTTCGCCCGATGGCTCCAAAGATGAGAACGTCTTCGACATCCAGCAAGGCGTGGCTATTGGTATTTTTGTACGGCGCAAAGGCAGCAGGAACGCCGATAGTATTGCCAATGTCTATCACGCTGAACTATGGGGCGAACGCGAGGTTTTTGAAAAAGTTGGCGATATCAAGCAATTGATTGGCGGGAAGTATCAGTGGCTAGCAGAGCATAACATAAAAAATACAGGCTGGAAACAACTTAAACCACAGCAAGAGCTTTACTTATTTATACCGCAAAATACCATATTACACGAAGAATATGACCAAGGAATAAAATTAATCGATATAATGCAGGTAAATGTTTTAGGCTTTCAAAGCCATCGTGATTATTTTGCTATAGATTTTGATAAGTCACAGGTTTATGCTCGTATGAAAGACATGCAAGATAAAAGCATTTCTGACCAAGTAATAGCAGAGAAATACAGCCTCATTGATAGTTCCAGCTGGGTACTTGCTGGAGCGAGGAAAAAAATTTTCGCTGATCCATACTGGCAGGAAAATATTGTACAGTGCCTCTATCGTCCTTTTGATTGGCGATATTGCTTTTTTAGTGAAGTTGCAATGGATCGTCCTCGTGCTGAGTTACGTCAACATATGCTTTTGTCTAATATCGCACTAAACATAACACGCCAAACGAAGGCGAGTACTTGGCAACATGCACTCATTTCAAATACCCCCACTCCTGCTGTATATGTAGAAATTAAGGATGGTTCCTCTGTTTTTCCTCTCTATCTCTACCCTGACCCAAACAAACAAAATGCGCTGTTTGATACTCACGAGCCATCCGATGCGCCAGGAGGGCGGCGGCCCAATCTTTCGGCGGGGTTTATTGCCGACATCACGGGTAAGCTTGGCATGCGCTTTGTCGCGGATGGGCATGGCGACCTGCGCGAGACGTTGGGGCCAGAGGATATCTTTGCCTACATGTATGCTGTTTTCCACTCACCTACCTATCGCACACGCTATGCCGAGTTCCTCAAGATTGATTTTCCGCGCCTGCCGCTGACCACCGATGCTGAACTGTTCCGCGCTTTGTGCGCGTCAGGTGAACGGCTAGTAAAGCTGCATCTGATGGAAGAGTTTGGCAGTGCGCGCGTTGCCTATCCCACAGAAGGCAACAATTTGGTCGAGAAGGTCGAGTACCGTCCAGCCAGCGACGATACTCCTGGGCGTATCTATATCAACAAAGAGCAGTATTTCGCGGGTGTGCCTGCGGAGGTATGGGAGTTTCACGTGGGTGGCTATCAGGTCTGCCAAAAGTGGTTGAAAGATCGCAAGGGGCGTGTGCTTTCATACGAAGATGTTCAGCACTATCACCATATCGTTGCGGCCTTAGCAGAAACAATCACGTGGATGGCGCAGATTGATGAGACGATAGAGGAACACGGCGGCTGGCCCTTGCAGTAGGCTCTACAAGGTTTCATTAACCATTGTTATGATATACTCTATATCAGAGCCTGGTTGTATTGTGCTTGCGCGACACAGCTTCAGGCAAGTTACTACTCCCAGACAAGCCAGCTTTGATAACTTCCGTTTGAGCATACTTTGAAAGGCAAGAAAACGATGGGCGATCATGTGATGGAAGTCAACGTCGGTTCACCGGCACCAGATTTTCACCTTGAGTCTAACACGGGACATTCGTTCGTCTCTCCGAATACCAGGGCGCACTACTATTGTTCTCTACCTCGTGCGCGAATTTATCTGAATGTAATGTCAGCGTCACGCCGCCCAGTTGAGGCGGTTATATGAACAATTAAAAGAGCGGGAGACCGAGGCACTCGTTATTGGTAGTGGAAGCCATAAGCCTCGCTGGAGAAAGAAGAGTTGATGCGAGAGGTTGAAAAATTATCGCTATCGTAGGACTCTAAAGAATGCCTGTTGATATTTCATCGAGCAAGCCAGCCATGCTGGCCTATTTGATGTGGAGAATAAAATGACAGAAATGATGATAACAACGCCGAAGCATCAACTGCGCGGCTATTTGGCCCAACCAGCGGGTGAGGGGCCGTGGCCCGGCGTCGTCATAGTGCATGATGCCTTTGGCATGAGCGACGACCTGCTCCGCCAGGCTGATTGGCTGGCAAGTGCAGGCTATGTCACCATCGCGCCCGATCTCTATTCCTGGGGACGAAAAATGACCTGCTTGCGCGCCACCTTTCGCGATTTGGCGGCACGCCAGGGCACAGCCTTTGAGGATATCGACGCCACACGCCAGTGGCTAAGTGAGCAACCGACTTGTACTGGCAAAATTGGTGTCATTGGCTTCTGCATGGGGGGCGGTTTCGCGCTTCTCCTGGCTCCCGGTCACGGCTTCTCAGCATCAAGTGTGAACTACGGCCGGGTCCCGAATGATGTTGAGAGCATCCTGCAGGGAGCATGCCCAATTGTTGGCAGTTTCGGCAGCAAGGACCGCACACTGCGGGGAGCCGCCGGCCGCCTTGAAAGCACGCTTACGAAACTCAACATCGAGCATGATATCACCGAGTATGATGGTGCTGGGCATGGTTTCTTGAATAAACACGATAGCGTCTTGTTCGCAATCATGGCTCCACTCATTGGTGCAGGCTACCATGAACCCTCTGCTCAGAAGGCCCGCCAACGTATTCTCGCGTTCTTTGATCAGCATCTCAAACTCGCACAGGAAGCCTGAGGGTTGCAGTGCAGTGGTCATTGCGACACAGATGGCAAAAAATGGTCCCCTCAAGCGGCTCTAGATGCGGCTTGAGGGGACCGCTAGCGGCCGCATCACGATTCGCTTCCGATTACCAGGGTTTCTCACCAGATTTTACGATTGTCGTAAGATTTGTCGTATACTCACTGTCAGATTTGACCAATGCCACGCGCTGTTTATTGAGCAATCTGTTGCTCATCTCTAGCAAGCCATGTTCCGAAGGGGGAGGCGAGAAAACAAATTTTTCTCGTTAGCATTTATCTTCCGTGTAAGTTCATAGAGAGCACACGAGCAACAATTTGATCAAGCACCAATGCACGCCCTCCTGCCCATTGCGCATCAAAAGCACTACTGCCAAGTGCAGTACGCAAAAGTGCTATGGTATTCTGCTGATTTCCACGATCAAACGGCAAAACTGTGACGCCCATATTCTGGCGCATAAGTTCAGTCTGAACCAATACATGTGTAGCAAGCTCTAATTGATTATCGGCATAAGCAATTTCCGCGAAGCCTCCCAGACAGCAAGCCATGCCGAATTTATCTTCCATGTCGGAAAAAAGCTTCAGACTTTCCTGATAAGATTGTAATGCTTGCTGGTACTTTCCCTGCCAAAGCAAACCATTTCCAAGATTGGAAAGGGCAGCTGCGATTCCCCACGTGTATTTCACTTCGCGGCTCAAATTGAGGCTCTCTTCATACAGGAGCAGAGCCTTTTCAATGTTGCTTTGATAGCGTTCCACTTCACCCAGGTTATTTAGTATTGATGCAAGAGCTAATCTGTCTCCCTCTTGACGGAAAAGACTCAAGCTTTCTTCCAAGAGCATCGCGGCACGACTAAATTTGCCCTGTTGTAGTGCGATATTACCCAGATTATTGAGCAAACTCGCAGTGCCACGTATATTCCCCTGCGCGCGTCGAAGCAGTAAACTTGTTTCCAGGAGTTCTGTGGCGTGTGGAATATTGCCTTGCGCATAAGCAATTTCCGCTAAAGCACTCGAGACTGTTCCAACAATATCTTTATCATCTAGCTGTTGGCCTAATGACAACGCCTCATTGGCTAGCGTGGTTGCACCTGAAAAATCTTTTTGGCGCGTGAGCAGAACGCAAATTCCTTCAAGTGCGCGAGCACGTATAATAGAAGGGGTCGATTGAGTACTCTGTGCCTGTAGAAACAAATTTAACCAGTATCTTCCTTCAGGAAGATAACCGCGTATTAACCAGAATCGCCAAAGTTCTGTAGAGAGTTGTAGTCCCTCGTCAATAGCGCGCGTTTCCTGGCACCACTGGAGGGCAGCACGTAAGTTATCATACTCTTTATCCAGGTTATTGAGCCAATGCTTTTGTTCTGGACCATTGAGTTTCGAGACCGCTTGCCGCGCAAAATTTAAATAGTACTGATAGTGATGGTGTTGTAAAACTTGTAGCTCATCTGCCGCCGTAAGTTGTTCCAGCGCAAATCCTTGAATCGTGTAGAGCATAGTAAAACGCATTTCGTCTTCCTGCTCCTGCTGGCGTAACAAACTTTTATCGATGAGCGACATGAGGATATCCAGAAGATCGTCTAACGGCTCTTTATGCTGGCATACTGCCTCAATGGCTTCTAGTGTGCATCCCGCGCGAAAGATTGCTAGAAGCTTAAAAAAGCTTTTTTCGTTGTCGTTGAGCAATTCATAGCTCCAAGCAATCGTTTCATAGAGAGTCTTCTGTCGTGCCGAGCGATTCTGCATGCCACCTTTGATTACTTGAAAACTTTGTTTAATGAGTTTTAGCATGGCTTGTGGTGATAAGAGTTTGATACGAGCAGCCGCCAGTTCAATTGCTAACGGGAGCGCATCCAGACGCCTGCATATTTCAACAATAGCCGGAGCGTTTGTCTCGGTCAATTGGAAACTAGGTTTTACAGCTTGAGCTATATGCATAAACAGCATGATAGCCTCATATTGAGATAACTCAGCAAGCAGCGGAACACTACCGCGATCTGGAAGGGTCATTGGTTCTATATGTTGCTCATACTCACCCTCAATATGAAGTGCAGCTCGACTGGTAATGAGCATTTTAAGATCACGGCAGTGAACCAGAAGTTCAAAGACAAAGGGGGCAGCATCAAGAACCTGCTCAAAATTATCCAGCAATAACAGGATTTTATAATTCAAACGATTTTTCAGGTGTTCGAGTGCAGATTGATACCCGGCTTCGCTAATATTAAGAGCCTGGGCAATTGCTAATATAAAAGCATCAAAAGAGCGAACGGCGGACAACTTCACAAAAAAGACTCCGCCAGAGAAGGCATCGACTATGTCAGCTGCTACCTGTAAACCTAGACGGGTTTTACCCACACCTCCTGGTCCAGTTAAGGTGACTAGGCGCACATTACCCCGCAAAAGTAACGATGAAATGGTCGCTAGTTCTTGCTGGCGTCCAATAAAAGGGGTTAATTGTGTTGGAAGATTGTTCGGCAGGTAATCCAGGGTTTTCAATGGGGGGAAATCACACCGCAGATCAGGAAGAAGAACCTGGAATATGTGTTCTGGGTGCTGAATATCTTTGAGGCGATGTTGTCCAAGATCACGCAGGGTGATACCTGCAGGCAAAAGGTCACGCACAAGGCCATACGTAATCTGAGAGAGTATAATCTGCCCCCCGTAGCTCGCAGCTAGCATACGCGCAACACGATTAAGTGCCTGACCAAAGTAATCCTGGTTTCTGTATTCAACTTCTCCTGTATGTAATGCCATACGCACCTGTAGAGATTGTATCTCTACAGGCCAACTGGCTTTTGCAAGGGCATACTGGCTTTCTATGACAGCCGCCAACCCATCTCCCGCACAGGAAAAGGCAATGTAAAATGCATCTCCCATTGTTTTAAACACTTTTCCACTGTTCTTTTCTGCTATTTGGCGGAGTAGTACATCATGTAGTTCCACAGCCTGGCGCATTTGTTCAGGAAAGTGTTCCCAACGGGCAGTACTCGCCTCGATATCTGTAAAGAGAAATGTAACTGTTCCGATTGGAAAATCCACCATAGAAAGCTCTCTTTTCTTGGCTGGTCAAGTAGCCTGATATGAAAGGTTATACCAGGGCACCAATGTTATCGAGCTGTACAATAAGATCAATACCACTCCGGGCGAGTTCTTTTCGTTGTTGGATGCTTCTCGCAGTTTGGCTCAAAGTATCTAGCGTACAGGTATTCTTCAGCAAATCAATGAAACACTCTTCAGAGGGATGGAGATCGAGATACTCCTTATTTTCGCCAATGATGCGTTTTGTATGGCGAATGCGCCCCCAGTAGTAATACATCCCATCACTAATTTGCACGTTCTCCTTGAGTTTCAAAGGGTGTTCAGCATATTTCTCGGCCACAGATTTTGCATCCCATGAGGTACCAAATAACCCATCGGCAAGGCGGAGTGCTTCAAATGGTGCATAGCTCCCAAAAAGCCCTACAGATTCGGTCCGCGAGGCGTAGCCAAAGGCGATGCGTGTAAAAGCTTCACGGTCTGTCAAATTGATCGTGCTGTCCCGTTGTGTAAGGATACGACGAGCCTCCCACTGCCAGGATTCCATCGAAAAATTATTGCTATACCAGAAATTAGCCATATCCCGGTATGCTTGCAAATACGTCTGATAGGTATCGTTGTAGAAGTCCCAATATGCCTGAATCTGCCGATCACTGCTCGATGCAAAGGTTGAGAGAAGCGTATAGGCCGCCTTTTGCCCCAACTCATGCGTAAGCATCGTTCCCGAGGAGAGAATGGGATCGACAAAACCAGCTGAGTCGCCCACTAACACCCAAGATGGTCCGCTCATACGCTGGCTGGTATACGACCAGTCCTGAATAGCACATACATCACGAGTCTGGTCTGGAGTTACCCGTACCATATAAGCGTCTTTGAGCATACTATGGATTTCTTGGCAAGAGGCAAGCTCATTCAGATATAGTTGGTCTGAATTTTGTGCATGCTGTAAGGTTTGGCGATGTGTTACCAACCCAACACTGACAGTATCCCGACGTAAAGGGATGCACCAGAGCCAGCCGTGCTGTGTAGTGACGACAAAAATACGTGTCAGTTCAGGCGATCCCAGATATTCAGGGTTCCACCGGACTCCCTGCCAATAGCCCCAAAGTGCATAATTATTCATTTTTTCGTCATACTGACGAATGCTCATCTTACGTCCAAGAAATGCATCTTGCCCGCTACAATCAACAAGCCAGGAACAGGCAACTGTGTGCAATCCATCCTGGTCTTTGTATTCTACACCTGTGATGCGTTCACTGCCCTGGTCTTGTATGAGACGTACAACACGTGCCCCTTGAAGAACTTCAACGCCCGCCTCTTCTGTATGATTGAGAAGAATGTGATCATACTCCGCTCGGTTCACCTGCCAGGCTTTGGTGTAGATTTCGGAAACACGCTTTCCCTGCGACGTAAAAGCCGTGTTCAACTCGTCAAAGGAAAAGCCCCAAGGTTTACGATCATGCCCCCAAATGTAGGTTGCGCCTAGTTTTTCCAAAAACCCATGTTTATTGACCTGCTCATAAACCCCCATTTCCTTGAGAACCGGCGTTGCTCCAGCCAGAAGCGATTCGCCTACATGGTGGCGAGGGAAGAGTGCTTTTTCCAATACCAGCACTTTGAGATCAGGCGAATAGCGTTTGATTAATGTCGCTACAGTGCTGCCTGCTGGCCCACCTCCGATAACCACAAGATCGTATGTCTTCATGTTGCCTCCTTTGACTAAAAATATGCTGCATCTCTCGTGAGTACGAGATACTCCATTATTCTGTACGCGCAGATTGCATGGTCCTACTGGTCAGGAAGACATATATGCTCGCGATGAGAAACAGGACACCGGTGCCCATGTAAACGGTATCAATGGGTCCAAATGTCATACCCAGAAAATGGGCATTGAAATGCACCAGCACAATACTGACCAGGAAACCACCTAGCGAGAGAGAAACCAGTGAGGCGACTGTTGCCAGCGGTGTCAACACAGCCTCGATGCGTCCAATCATCCCTTCTGGTGTTTCATTCATCACGAGTGGTTGCAAGGCAACATTGGCCGCTGCAACCGTTATGCCCAAAAGAACGGCAATTGCTAATGCTATGCCAAATACTGTCATGCGCGAGAAGACAATAATCACCAATCCAGCAACCAGCAAGGCCAGACAGAGCAAACGTTTCAAGTCTATATATTTCGCCACCGATCCAATCACAATGGCTCCAATGATGGTGCCTACACTCAAGGCCGAGAAAACAAAGCCAACCCATTCAACGGCGACATGTAAGTTCTGCTGGATAAAGAAGTAGAACAATGCATCAAATATTCCTATACCCAGCTGAAGAATGATTGCTACGAAGATGATCATCCGAATAACGGGCGTGCTAAAGGCATAACGTAGGCCAGTCAGAAGTTCCTGGCGAAAATTGGCACGCTCTGAAGGTGTTATTTCTGCCTCATTGACAGGTTTGACAAGCCATAACGTTATCAGGGAGGCGATAAAAGAACACACGTTGATCATTAAGGCCCACTTGATACCAGCACTAAATAGTAGAGGTGCGGCTAATGCAGGTCCAATAATGCTCAGTAGTGCACCGACAGACTGGCTAAGTCCGCTGATTTGCGCCCGTTGCTCTTTAGGAACAATCTGCCGTATGAGTCCGATATAGGAAGGGTTAAAGAATTGCGAACATGTACTACTAAGGAATGCGACACAATAGATAGCACCCAGTTGTACTAAAAGAGGTGGACGTCCGTTGGAGAAAAAAGGCAAGGGCACTATACCCGTAAAAGCCAGTAGTAGCAGATAGAGAAGTGCACGAATACTATCCATTCTTAACATAGTGAGACGATGCCGCCAGCGATCAACAAACACACCTGCCAGCGGCCCGACTATTAATACTGGCACCATACCGGCAATGATTTCACCAGTAACAGCGAGTGGAGACCAGGATTGACCCGTTGCAATGATAGCAACAATCCATAAGACTAATGTATATCCCGAGACCTGATCTCCCAATTGGGAGATTGTTTGCCCTAGAAAGAGCAATGTATAGTTGCGATTGACCAATACGTTCTTTTTTGTTGCGACTTTCGTATTCACGAGAGTCTCGTCAGATGTTGCGCTCATGGTTAGCTCCTTCTTGATTAACCCGACAAGTGTCGCCAGTGTATATGCCTAATTCCACAAAATATTCTTCTCCTTATGTCCCTGAGAGCTGAAGGTGCCGCTGCGCATCTGAAGGTAATGCTAGTAGCGTTTGCCATCTCAGTGGAAAATGTTTCCAGGGCCATAAAGGTGCCGCTGCAAGGATATCTTTCTTAATCGTTGTTGCTTCTGGTAAATTTATCTGCTGACAGAGACCAAAAAGATCGATGCAGATTGCATACCAGAGTTGTGGAAATGAGACTCTGCCATATGACAGAAGAGGAAGTGCCTGACTGAGAAATTCCTCACGCTCTTCGTTAAGAAGTGCCTGCTTAGCTCTCAACCAGATATGAGCCTGCGTATTGAGGTAGCATGAATCAGTATCCGGCGAGTGAATGTGTAACGCAAAGGCTGCAAACGCTTGGTTAACAGTTTGCCCTGTCGCCAGTATATCCGTGCCGACCATAAGTGTTGCTAGCTCTCCCGTCGTTTCCGCAAATTGCAAATCTTTGATCTCATTGGGAAGCGTAGAGAGCCGTAAAGTGTCCCAAGATGAGGAAACAGAGGGACCATCAGCCTTATTTTCCAGATAATTCATAATCTGGACTCCGAGCTGCAATGCTTCTTGTACAGCCTTACGCTTTACGTAAATGCGTAATATGTTAAGAAGCAATTTAATCCGATGTAACTGCAATAAAGCATAATCTGGTATTTCTTCTAAAGCCAAATCATACCCAAGTGCCGCATAAAGGCGCGCTATTGCACAGTCAAATGCAGTGTTGCGATAATCAAAATAGGCAGCCGCAGCCTCATAAAATGACAATGAAATTAGTTCTGCCTCTTTTGAGAAGCGTTCCGTCTGTATAAAGTGCTCAATCTCCTGAAACACACGTGCGGAAGCAACTAAATCATTCTTACGTGCTGCATCCAATCCCTGTTTGCACATGACCTGTGATTGAGCTACCAGATGTCGTTGCTTTGCTGATAAACGTTTATCCAAAATAGCCGCTAGTTTGGGCTGAAAAGGATCAGCCGTGGACAAAGGAGATTTTTTTTGTAATCCGATAAAGTAGGCTCTGTGGGCCTCGTGTAAGAGTGTTTGTAAAGAATTTGCCATTATGCACCCCCGGTTTGTAGAGGTTTTCTTGCTACTGGGTTGCCATCAAGATTCATTGTTTCCAAGCTATTCAGCAACTGAATTTTCGCAGGTATTGTGTCAAGTTCATTGTTATGAACGTCAAGTATCTGCAGATGATGTAAATGCTGAAGAGCTAGCGGTAGTGAGCGTAAGTTATTTCTTGCAAGAGAAAGTGTATGCAAGTTGCCCAGTAGCCCAATTTTTTCTGGTATCGTTTGGAGACGATTCCCATCGAGTTTTAGAATTTGCAAGCTACCTAAGGCAAAAAGAACATCTGGGAGTTGGTTGAAGGTATTATCACCTAAATAGAGAGCCTGTAATTCAGATAACGCCTCAATTTCAGTTGGAAGCGTATCCAGGCTATTTGCGGTGAGGTTAAGTTTCTGTAAAGCGTGGAGATGTTGTATTGTTGGTGACACTGTTGTAAGCAGGTTCTTACCTAAATCAAGCTCGCGCAAGTTCTTGAACATAAGTAGTTCATTTGGAAAATTCTCCAGGCGATTCCCATAGAGGGAGATTTCTTCGAGCAATGGCGATTGTTCAGGAATACCAGTCAGGGAACGAATCTGGTTGTAATCGGCAGAGAATTTTTTGAGATGGGGAGGAAGGCAAGTGGGAAATACCTCAAGTTTACATCCATTTGCCGATAGCATAAATAGTTCAGTATGCGTGGTCAGTGCCGCTGGTAGTTGGAGTGTACGTAATGGATTATTGGATACTACCAGTTTGCGCAAGTATTGCAATTCTCCAATTTCAGGCGGAATCTGCACAAGATTACAATCGGCAATATTGAGAGATAAGAGATACCCATCCTTATCAAAAGAGCAGATGGGAGCACGCCCATTTTGCCGATGTAGCATGGCAGCAATTTCACGGTCATGGTTTGAACTCATAAAGCCCCTTTCTACACTACGCTTAGCCTTCGGAAGGACGAGAGGCATTCGCCGCTAACGAACGAAGTATTGTTTTCACCTCAAAAGGGGTCAATTCTGGATGCTTGCTAACGAGATTAGCGATAATCCCGCTGATGTGAGGGGCCGCAAAACTATTCCCAGTAACGGTGAACCACTGATGTTTCAGCCAGGGAACACGCACGTCAATGCCAGGTGCTCCAAATTCGACAGGTGGATTTGGGTTGTAATAGAAATGATGATTGTGCTGAATGGCATGAGATGCAACCGAAATCACAGAGGAGTAGAGTGATGGGAAGCTAGGAACTGGAAAGTTATTTGCCGCTGTCACCAGAGTAACTCGGCGGAAATAAGCCTGATCCGCCAGATCGTGTAGTGCTGCAATATACTCTTTTTTCGTTGTACCCAGGCTGAGATTGCAAATATGCATGCCATTCTCTATTGCCCAACGTATACCTGCCTCAAAAATATTTCCATGTCCCATCGCAAACTTCCCAAGCACTTTCACGCTGTACAGTTCACATTCTGGGGCAATAGAGCGAATAATGCCAGCACAAGCAGTGCCATGTCCACAAGAGTCTTCGTGTGGCTCAGTATCATATACAATGCCTTCAGAACTCTCGTGAAACGAGACATAGCCAGCAATACCATGTATCGCTGGATGACTGGCATCAATCCCGCTATCAATGACCGCCACTTTCACGCCTTTGCCTGTGCTACCCCCGCACGCCTCCTCCCAGGTTATGCCATTGAAAGATGTAGGAACTGTAAATGTTTGTAGCTGTTCCGGTGTAAAAACTTCACTTCTGGCTGGTAGACTCTTACTCATATGCTTGTTCCTTCTGAGATACGCTCTTATCGGCGTCCACCAGCATTACTCGCCATAGAAGCTAGTTGATACTTCTGACGGAGATTACCGATAATTCCTTGTAAAATCGTAATACATAGCTCACATTCTTGCTCTCCTGTATAAATAACTTCTTGTATTAACAAGGCAAGTTGTTGTGCTTTCGTATTCAGCGTGTCCTCTTCGTCGATCCAGTGCGCAAATGCCTGGATGCCTTCTCGTATCTCTGTCTCTGTCTCTTGGCTTCCTGCGTCTTTGGCAAATGTGAGCAATAAACGTACTAACAGTTTCTGTTGATCGCCATTTGCCTGCGATTGGGCAATCGCCATCGCCGCAATATTAGCAAATAGGCCCAATGTGGTGATGTCTTCCGGGCCAAAGGACGGTTGCCCAATCTTATCCAACAGTTCCAATGCACCAATGACACGGCCATCGTAAAACAGAGGAACACAAAGTATGGTTTCTGGAATGTAATTTACAGCTGAGGCAATTTCTCTATGAAACGCCTCGTGTTCACTCACATTCGTAACAGCCATTGCTTGCCCTGTGGCTACCACGACGCCAACAATACCCTGTCCAGGCAAAACCCGATACTTTTTTATCTCTTGCGCAACTGGACCTGTAGCAACCTCAAAAAAAAGAGCCTGCGTTGTTTCCTCTATAAGAAAGAGGGAAGCGGCTTTGGCAGCGATAACCTCTGAGGCGGTCTGCACAATCTTTTCTAAGAGATGTGTGTAGGTAAAAGGCGCAAAGATTGTGCTGAATGTCCTGGCGGTAATCAGCAACATACGCATTTTTTTGGCAAAGGTCTCTCTGGATAATTGCTGCTGTAATTGCTTAATTTCCTCTGCTTGGTGGGCAAGCAAATCCTTCGCTTGAGCAAGCGTTTGGATTTCATGCTCGGGATGCAAGAATTCCATACTTTCCTCCAAAAGATCTGTGAAAACGGAACCCATCACGACTTAATAGGTGAGGCATGTGCGTCGGCATGCTCAAACGCAGAAAACAGAGAGCAATGCCTCCATAACCAAACATGTAATCGGGCGTAAATACGTCGGGAAGATCGCTCGAAAAGACCAGACGCTCATGATGGCGATGGGCAAAAGCTTCTAGGAGATGCGCAAATGCGTGAGCTTCTTTTAAATACTGGTATTCACCAGTTGCTTGATGCATATCGAGCAGAAATTCGATATTGCCCGCGAGTCCATGGTTCTGCGTTGGGTCGGTCCAGCGCGCAGCATGGATGACTGTAGTAGCGGCACGTCTGGCAATATCCCAACTGTTCGAGAAAAGGTTCATCCGGGCCGAGTGCAAGAAAAAGCGTCCAATCCCGGCCACGCCATGAACCCAGGAAGGAGCGGCCAAGCTACGCTGTTTCTCACTGATCGGCCAGTTGAGGCCGCTCTTATCTTCCAAACTAGGTATCGCCTGTTGTTGGAGCCAGCGTTGCGCGCCTTGAATGGCTGAGAGAAAACGCTTATCGTCGGTTGCCTCATAAAGGTCAAGTAAAGAATCAGCAATTCCAGCAACCCCGTAAGCATATCCAAGAAAGGTATCTCCGCTCAGGCCGCTATGACCAGCAGGAATAATCCAGGCTATTCCATCTCCCTCTCTGCTGCATTGTGCATCTAAAAGGTATTTTCCACAGGCAAGGGCCGCGTGAAGATGCTCTGGCGACCGGGTCTCATCCCAAAGGAGAAGATGGAAACGTAGACGACCAGCAGCACCATTCATTACGTCAGGAGTAGTTTGGGGAACACCTGCAATCAGGCGTCCATGCTCAAGAGCAAAAGCAATAAGTTGCTCATCTTGCAAAACATGTCCCGCGTGTAAGAGAGCTGTTCCCACACTAGCTTCTCCTGTATACAGCCCAGCCGAGGCCAGATGAATGTCTGGAGAAAATGTGGACATGAGCCAGTGAGTTGCTCGAACAAGCAGTTCTCTTGCTACAGTACCATCCTCCAGACGTGCGAGTTCAGCCAATGCCAGGATTACGCCCGCATTTCCGAGATAAATATCTCGGCGCACCCGCTTGGAGGCCCGTGGATGTGAACTACGCCAGTAGCATCCATTCGTATCAGTAGACAGGGCGAAGGCACAGATCGTATCGCGTAAATCGCTTGCCTGAAAATGGTAATGGTCACGTACCTTATTTGTATCAACTTCAAGCCACGCAGATTCGTCGCTAGACGGCGGCCTACATTGATTCTCTCTCACTTTTGCAAGGGTCCATCCAAGCTCTTGCAAAGACGCATAGCGTGTTTGTGCCGCTGGTGCTAGGCAACGCTGAATGATCTCTATCAGATCAGTTGGGATACCTGGGCGCATCCATTCAAGTGGCCGCTTCAAAAGTGCATCTGCGTCTGGTGCGAGTGATGGCTCCGCTCCAGTCAGTAGAAAATAGAGAAGGGCCCCAAAGCTATAAATATCATCTTGAACTGTTGCGAGTAAGGTATCGCGAAGTTGCGGAGAGGCATATCCACGTGTGCCGAGACCTCTAGCAACCGTTGAGTTTGCTTTTCGCGCCTGACCAAAGTCAATCAAGGCAAGTTTTTCTTGCGAGCGAACGATGACGTTAGAGGATTTCAAATCGGTATATACAAATCCTTGCTCATGCACAAAAACAAGTATTTCCAGGAGTTGTTTGGCCCATATAAGAAACCGCTCAAGAGGAAGTGGACCTTGTTTACGACTTTTGTGCATATACGCCTCAAGTGTTTCTCCTGCCATATCCTGTATCACGAGATAAAGATCACGCTCTTGTTCAAAAAGTTCATAGAGACTAGGAATGGACGTATGAGATCCTAACTCCGCGAGAACTTCTGCTTCATGGCGAATTATACCTTGCCTGCTGCGGACAAAAGGATTATGTTGCCAGGCAGCACCTGGGCCTTTGATAATACAAGAACGACCTTGGTCTAGATCTGCTGCCATATAGATTGTATTATCAACTGAGGATGAAATCGCCTGAATAATACAATAACGTTTTCTCAGTATTCGAGGGCGTACAGGTAATGCTGGTGCGATACCAGCAGATATAAAGGGGTCAGATATCCCATCAGGAGCCAGATATGTCGATGATCTCCTATCAGGAACAAGCTGATTTTCAGGGTTGAGTATTGCGGGTGTAGTATCGCCGTTGAGTTCTTGAAGAAATATTGTATTTCTGAAACTACCATAGCGATAAGAGACACGACTATCGTGTCTCAGTGGACGGTCTGACGGAACAAGAGGCCCACCAAGTCCAAGAGTTGCTCTATCCAGAAGAACAGCCATTTTTACCGCTTGATCGCTATTAATCGGATAGATGGTAATAAATTTGCCTATCTGGCTGATACCACCGCCGCCGCGATTGAGGAAGGTTAGATATTCGAGAGACGTTAGCACTTTAAAGTGCGCAGTTTCGCGCAATAGAATTGGTAGAGTTTGGCGAAGAATTTGTTCAGCGTTAGAAACATCGGCTGAAATATGAAGTTTCCAACCTTGATCTGGGAGAAGAGATGCCTGATGATGAAATTGTAGCCAGGTCTGACTGGTGTCATCGCTCAATTTGAAATTCCAATAGTGCGCATTGTCCTGGCAAAGCTCACCAAATAACTTATACGTAACTTCCAGAAGAAGGCTAAAGTCCTTACCATCCTTACCAACGGAAGCAGAACCGTTAGATTTAACTTCCATAGGTTTTGGCTCCTTTCCTTTAACTTCTTTGAAATGTGCGTGCAGCATCTCTTTTGTAAAAAATATACGGGTACATCCTAAAGGAAAAGAGTGTACCCGTATTTCTGGGAGACTTGACAGGAACAAACAGAAGAAGTGGTTATATCCGCCTTGTAGTAAGCTAATGCCTAGACAATAACTGAGCCAAAGCAGATGCTCCAATAACCTTGAACATCGCCATCGGTTCCCAAACCACTATCGCGAAGGAAATCGCCCACGATCTCACTGGGTAAACCAGCGGACGTCAGTGTGCCAAGAGGATCACGCTCGATTTGCGCACGGAACTCTTCATCGGTCTTAGCCCGTTCGGCCAAATTGATAGCCAGGTTATGAACTTTGGTGAGAGAGTCGCTGATCTCCATGAAAGATCTCCTTTTTCTACCCCCAAAAGAGCTGCATAAGAATGCAGGAGAGTAGTGATAAACTAGGGTATCTCAAGTAAGGTGGGATACCACATCAAATAAATTAGTCTATCGCAATATCTGCCATTTTCTCATAAGATACATTTACGGAAAAATAGCCGATAGCAGACTACGAAACGATTAGTGGGTGGGTAAAACTTACAGAACGAAGAGTGCATTTTCTCTTCCGCTTATTTAGTAAATAAAGTCCTGAATAAATTCCATCAGGGAAAGGCGGCATTCATTTTCGAAGCTATACGCGCTCACTTCACCTGCCTGGACTTCTTGCAGGAAGATATAAACAAACTCTTCAGGTAAGCCTGCGTTGGTCAGGGTAGTGACAGGATCGAGTTTTATTTGTTGGCGAAAGTCTTGATCCTGCTTACCACGTTCAGCAATTGATCGTGCAAGAGCACGTATCTGTTCTATATTGTGATCCACACACCCCTCCTTCTCGGTGATACGTACACAGAACGCTAGCATGCCAGCACTGTTGTTGCTTTCTACTAAGCAGTTCTTTGTGCTTCGTATATAAGAAGTATATGGTGAGGGTTGGAAAAAGGGTTAGGCGTAAAATAGGCACGAAATAGGCACGAAATAGGCAGTATATAGTGCCTGACTTTTTGGGTCATCAATCGCGCTTGTAAAGAGTGCTACGAAACATTTTGGCCTGGTCTTCCATTTCTGTTGCAGTTGCCTGCTTCCCGACTTTTCTCAGCACGAGAGCATAATCTTCCATGTATTGAACAATATCTGGATGACTTATCTCTCCTCTTTTCTCACACAAATGCAACGCATGCTGAAGTAGGCTTTCAGCACGCTCGTAATTAGCCAATGCCAGTGCCAGCCAGGCTATATTTCTCAGAAGCGCACAGATCTTGTCCTCTCTATGATGCATCTCAAATATCTGAAGTGCACGGGTATATAAAGTTTCAGATTGCTCAAGTTTCCCTTGCGTTTCATAGAGATTCGCAAGATTACTTAAACACTCTGCAAGATCGGTGTGATTTGCCCCAACGACCTGTTCGTAGATGCTGATTGCTCTTAACAAGAGCGGCTCTGTCAAAACATAATTGTTTTGCTGACGAGATAAAAGAGCTAGCTCAGTGGCAATACTTGCAACATCAAACTGCTTATCAGGAAAAGCATAACTATATGTTGCTAAGATATGTCGCGAGGAAGATTTTATCTCTGTTGAGTTAGGCGAGGTGTGCGGGTAGAGAGTAAGTGTATGCAGTAATTGATCGTGTGCCTGTGACAATAAATAAGCACCAGCACAAGCAAGTAGGAAAGCGGCATCCAGACTGACGATATTCCAACGCTCAACAAATGTCGCACAAGTCAAAGCATAGGGAAGATAGCGTTGGAAGATTTGTCCAGAGGAAAAATGTACCTGTGAAAACACCTTATTCACTACTTTGATGAGATGTTCGGCCCAGAGACGCTGGAGCGTGTCATCCATACTTTCTTTGACAACTTCCTGGACGAGCCGATGCATAGAAACCGTTTTTGTTTCTGCATTGCGGAGAAGAAACGAGAAACGGCGTAGTTCTCGCATGAAAGTACTTATCATCATTTGATGATTATCCACGGCTATTGCTATCCCACTTTGCCCATAGGCCTGGATATGTATATTCAATGATTTTTCCAGTAAAGTGTAATAAAGCTCGCTATGGATATTTTCGTTGATTAGCTGGACATGGGCAACCATAAATTCTTCAGGGATGGCTGCGGGGAACAGAAGAGCACAAAACTGGAGGATTGTTACAGCAATCGGATTGATCTGAGCAAGTTTCTCAATGGCAAGAGCAAAACTCGCCGAGACTGACATGGGATGATATTCGTTGAATGTACCACGGATATTGAGCAAATGGCTACTTTGCGTCAGATAAAGCTGGAGGTACTCCGTGATAGTACAGGAAGTTTCATCTATATAGGTTGCAGCTTGATCTAAAGCAAGAGGCAATCCTCCCATTAAACGCACGAGTGCTTTGGCATGGCTACTATCCGGTTCGGTAGCCTGCGCAAGAGTATCCCGAGGACGCAATACTTTGATACGCCTGAGTAAAAAAAGTACTCCATCTTCGGGCGGTAGAACGTTAATATTGATGCAATGAGCCAATGTCCCCATAAACTGAGTATGCGTTGTCAATAAAACATGACCAGTAAAGAACGTGGGGAGGAATTCCTGGATGCTTTCTGGTTCTTCAACGTTGTCAAAAATGAGCAGCCAGTAAGAATGTGTCCTGAGCCATGCTTTGATGTCTTGTACAAGCAATGCTTGATTAGATATCTCTCGTACAGCTAGGCCAAGTACAGGAGCAAGAGAGAGAAAACCTTCTTGCAAAACTGTAGGAGTATCAGCTTGCACCCAAAAAACTGCTTGATACTCAGAGGCATAGCGGTGAGCATACTCGATCGCAATCTGGGTTTTTCCCAGCCCAGGCAATCCGCATACAGCTATCATGGGTTGCCATATATTCTCTTTGTCTTGTTGAAAATAGGTGTATATTTGCGACAGAATATTTTCTCGCCCGGTGAAGAAAGGATTACGGCGAAAGGCTAAATACCATAGAGTCGGCATCAAGTCTTCTACTCTCTGTTCAGAATCAGGAAGATTTGACATGATGAAGCCAAGTTCCTCAGCACTTTTTCCAAAAAGCTCACATAGTTTTTGACGGAAATGGGGACTAGGCACAGTGCGCCCACGTTCCCACCGATTAACCGTATACCCATCCGTACCAACATAACCGGCAACATCATTCTGTGTCCAGCCACGTAAAAGGCGTTCCTGCTTGAGCTTGTTGTTTGGATTTGAGGCTGATTTTCGCGTCATAAAAGCGTTCCCCTTTCAAAAAATAAAGATAACCTGATGTCGCAGATCAATTTATACTAATATTTATCAATTAAGACATTTAATTGATAAATATTAGTATATCAATCTAAGGCTCGCAAATCATCAAGTGATCTTTCCTCCCCCATGATGTATATAATGCTTAGAAACCGCTTGGGAAATTCTTCCTTACTTCTTATATTTACTCTATCACAGTAAATTTGTTTTTGTCTATATTATTGGTAAGTAAAGCAGAGTCGATCTAACTCGCGGCAACCTAACTGCTCAGCAATCCTCTGCTTGGTTTTTGCTATGATAAGCAGAGAA
>VFSW01002826.1_pt1 | contig 26161 bp, 30 predicted proteins | sample 5358111 | NCBI WGS metagenome assembly VFSW01 (sample SAMN11554181, study PRJNA540505) | mine drainage metagenome | isolation source: sediment from site ElyBrook_90M | place: USA: Ely Copper Mine, Vershire, VT | collected 2017 | reverse complement strand
CTTTGGTGGCGTATGGGAGAAGTGAGATGGTGGGTTGGGGGGTCGCGGGGAGGCGCTGGCTTGATATTGCGGGCTGATTTAGATCCTGTGAAAATTCCGGGAATTGTTGCGTGGTGGTTGTGCTCGATACTGAGGATATTGTTGTCGAATTTGTGGCAGCCTGTGCTGCGGCGGCCTGAGCGGATGTTGGATGCGTCGGGTATATTGCGACCGCCGCTTGGTGCGCGCCGAACACTGTTGCGAGCACTGCCATGATGATACCGGTAATGGTTTTGAGAACGTCAAGCATGTGGGGGGCGGCGCGAGATCAGGGCGTGCCGTGGGGTAATTATACATGGCTGCGGGTGTGATTCTAACTCGCGTTGCGCCGCGTGGTGTGGATAGATTTGCACGTGATTCCTCTTTTTATCCTATTTTCAACACTACACAGGATATTTCGCTCACTCTATTTAAAAAACTCTCTTCGGATCTTCATCACTTCACGATGGAAATTGTCGCTGTCGTGGCGGGGGTACGGCAAATCAACCGTGAAAATCTGGTCGATGGTACCGTCGCGCATGAGCACCACGCGGCCAGCGAGCGAAACGGCTTCTTCAATCAGGTGGCTCACCATCACGACAGTCATCGCGCGTTCGCGCCAAATCCTGAGGAGGTCATCGTGCAATCCCGCGGTCGTTTTGGGATCGAGCGCGGAAAAAGGCTCATCGAGCAAGAGAACCGGGGGGTCAACCGCGAGTGCTCGTGCGATACCCACGCGTTGTCGCTGGCCGCCGGAGAGGTCGGCGGGATACTTGTGATGGAGGGAGAGCATACTGACGGCGCGCAGTTCCCTGTCGACCACGCGAGTGATTTCTTCTTTGGACACATCCTTCTGCCGCAAGCCTAAGCTGACGTTGTCGAATACAGTCAGCCACGGGAATAGCGCGCCCGACTGGAATGCCATCGCCACGCCTGCCGGTTTGCGGATGGTTCCCGTTGTTTTTTCTTCCAAGCCAGAGATCAGTTTCAAGAGTGTCGTTTTGCCGCAACCGGAAGCGCCAATGAGGCACACGAATTCTTTTTCGGCGACCGAAAACGATACATCGTGCAAGGTCGGTGCAGCTTCGCCTGCGTAACGTTTGCCCACCTTTTGGAGTTCGATAATGGGTTCCATGGCTAGTCAAAACGAAACCGTTGCGCGTAATGCAAGAGCTTCTGCCACACAAAAAAATTAAACAGCGCGATCACTCCCACCATCGCGCATACCGCCTCCAAAAAGACTCCTGTTTGCGCGCCTGCTGCGGCATTCACGAGGATGCTACCGACGCCGAAAAGATCTTGCGACGGTGTGCCACCGGGAATATATGTGTGGAGAACTTCGGCAACGATGATGATGTTCCATCCTTGTGCAACGGCAAGTATGGAGCCCGTGACGAGTTGCGGCACAATGGCAGGCAGCGTGACTCGACGTATGAGCTGCAAACCCGAAAGCCCGAAAATGCGCGCGGCAGCAATGATGTCGCGCGGAATGATATTGATGCCACCAACTAAGGTAAATACGACATTCCAGAGCATGGTAAGAGAGAGAATAAATACCGCGGCGCCGTTCAAATTATTGAACTGAACGAACAACAAGATCACCACCGGAAAGAGCGCGAGAATCGGAACGGATTGCAGGACGTCGAACACGGGCAAAAGGACTGCTTCCACTTTCGCATTATGCGTGACGAGAATCGCGAGCGGAACCGCAATCACGATCGCGAATACGTAAGCAATCGCGATACGAACGAACGTAAAGACCGTGGCGACAAGGACGGTTTGAAATGTCAGTGTGGAACCAGTCGGCACCTGTGGGAATAGTTTAAAAAGAAGAAAAATAAGTGCCAGAACAAAAAGAGGTCCGATCCAAATCGTATAAAGTCGCTCCCCAATCGAGACCGGATACGCGTGTCCATGATGTCGCTTCACATAGCGTATTGTAGCGCATAATTGCTCCGCAATTTTAATCGATGCACATCCAACGGTTTGGAATGCGTTCTCAGTTGCTCGTTTTATCGGGTTATAATTCCCGCATGACTTTGCGAGAGCGCATCGCGCACCTCATCAAGGGCGATGTGCTAGATGACGCCGATACGATAAAAAAGTATTCTCGCGATACGAGCATTTTCGAACGCGCGCCCCGCGTTGTCGTGTTTCCCAAAAACGTGGACGATGTCGCTGCGGTGGTGAAATTCGTCCACGAAGAGAGAACGGTCGGGCAACATATTTCAATTGCGGCGCGAAGCGCCGGCACCGATATGACGGGCGGGCCTCTCACCAATTCAATTGCGCTCGTCTTTACCAAATACATGAACGCCATCGGACCCGTGGAGAGTGACCAGGCAAGCGCCGAGCCAGGCGCGTACTACCGCGATTTCGAGAAGCGGACGCTCGAACAAGTGGGTGCGATCATGCCTGCGTATCCCGCTTCTCGTGAATTGTGTGCAATCGGTGGCATCGTTTCCAACAATTCCGGTGGCGAATTAACCTTGCGCTACGGGAAAACCAACCGCTACGTGCGTTCACTCGACGTGGTGCTCTCCGATGGTTCAAAAGCAACTTTTTTGCCCATTTCGATGCACGAGCTTGCGGCACGGGAGCGTGATCTTTCGCTTGAGGGCAGAATTTACGCAGGTGTGCATGCGCTCGTCGAAGCGCATCGCGATGAAATTGAAGCCGCGCGTCCACACGTGACGAAAAATTCCGCTGGCTATGCGCTCTGGAACGTGATTGACGAAGAGCGTGGGGTGTTCGATCTCACGCAGCTCGTCTGCGGCTCGCAGGGCACGCTCGCGATTGTGACAAACGCGACACTCGGCCTCGTAAAAACGAAGGCGTATCGCGCGATGCTCGTGGTATTCCTCTCTGATATCGAGATTCTGCCGGAAATCGTACAGCGCGTGCTTACTTACAAACCTGAATCGTTTGAATCCTACGACGACCAAACGTTCAAGCTTGCGGTGCACTTTATGCCCCAGATCGTAGGTCAGCTCGGATTCTCTAAAATGATCTCACTCGGTCTTTCCTTCATTCCAGAAATATGGATGGTGGCAACGGGTGGCGTGCCCAAACTCGTTTTGATGGCGGAATTCGCCGAGGATTCCGCGGATGAAGCGCTCGAGAAGGCGGAGGAGGCTGGTGGCGCACTCCACGGGCTTGCCGTGCGCACAAAAATCGCGAAAAGCGAAGCGGCTTCGGCAAAATACTGGACCATCCGGCGTGAGAGCTTCTCGCTCCTGCGCAAAAACTTGCGTGGACTCTACGCAGCACCTTTCATCGACGATCTCGTGGTGTCACCTGCAAGCTATCCCCAATTCATTCCCGCCTTGAATCGCGTACTCGACCAGCACCATTTGCTCTACACAATCGCGGGCCACATCGGCGACGGTAATTTCCACATCATTCCTCTCATGAACCTCGCGCATGAGAGTGACCGGAAGGAAATTCTTGAACTCCAGCCCAAGGTGTACCAGCTCGTGAAGCAATTCGGGGGCTCAATCACCGGCGAACACAACGACGGTATCATCCGAACACCGTATTTGCCGCTCATGTTCGGCGATAACATAGTAGAACTGTTTGCGGAGGCAAAACGGATATTCGATCCGCTCAACATCTTTAACCCCGGCAAAAAAATCGCCGTGCCAGGCGAGGGCGGTACGATTGAGGATATCGAGCGCTCAATGATTCGGCACGCGTAAGCTTTGCAGGCGCTCTCTTCTACCGTGGCCATGGCTGCTATTCAGTTGAGAATCGTTACTTCAAACACGGCAAACGAGAGCCAATGTTATGAGTGGCGTTTGCGGGTGACAAGCGCGATGAAAATAAAGACAGAAAAAACGGTGAATGCCATCCACGGAATGGTGACAAAGCCGAATTCAAACACATTCCTCGCTGCGCACGCGTCGGAAGCGTCGCACGGGATGAGAGCACCGGAGGGCAAGATTTGCAACAAATGTTGATAGAGCGCGAAACTGGCCCCAAAAATCGAGAGGCCGAGAATGTAATCCGCAATTTCCGAAAAGTCGTTGTTTTTAATGATCGCGATTCCCGTGATGATGGGAATGGGGTACATGAAAACGCGCTGCCACCAACAGAAGAGGCACGGCGCAAGATTATCGCCATACTGCATCCAGAGCGTTCCGGCAACAGAGAGAAGCGAGAGCAGAAAGACAATCATGCGGCCATGCTGGAGCGCGAATGTGACAATTCCGGATCGCCAAGCGTGGTTGAGAAGCGCGAGAATGCCGATAACGAGAGCGAGATCAAGTACCGCAATTCCGGCGGACATTGCTGCTGTAATAAGCGGCTGCATGGAGCTTACTGATGCGCCGTTGAGGACGCAGTTGACGAAGCGAGCGCTGCGTCGATGTCAGCCTGAAATTGTGCAAGACTGTTGGGATTCGGGATTTGCTTGAGGTTGATGAAAAAGGTCGGCGTGTGGTCGATCTGGGCTGCATTGCCGGTGTCGACGTCATGTTGGATTTTGTTTTTCACGGCGGAGGAGTTGATGTCAGCATCAAACGTGGTGACATTGAGGCCGAGTGATTGTGCATAGCCATTGAAGTATTTGGCGACGACACTGCTGGCTGGTTCTGCCGACCATTCCGTCTGCTTCTGATAGAGAAGGTCGTGCATTTGCCAGTACTTACCTTGCATGCCCGCAGCCTCGGCCGCTTGCGCGGCTATACCTGCGTCTTGGTGGATTTGGTAGAGCGGAAAATTGCGGAAGACGAATTCGACGCGATTGACATACTGCTGTGTGAGTTGTTCGACGAGCGGTTCGTACTCCCCGCAGGCCGGACACTGAAAATCGCCGTATTCGATGACCGAGACGTTCGCACTCTTTGCTCCACGCGTCCAATCGGAAGCGCTTATCGGCGGGACGACAGTCACATTGAAGGTCACAGGAACCGCATTACCCGAAAAGAGGTACGCGAGAATTGCGACAACGACGATTGCGATCACGAATCCGCTCACGATCCAGAGTTCAGTGTTACGTCGCATGAGCACGCAGTATACTGGAGGCGCTTTCACCTGACAATGAAGAATTGCTACAATCGCCGCACATGAAGATCAGCCGTGATCATAAACCATTTGTATTGCAAGTCGTCCAGCCCGGGCTCGCCGGGCTTATGGACGGGTCCGTCTCCACGCTCGCACCGATCTTTGCGGCAGCGTTTGCTACGCACAGCACGCATATTGCTTTCGTGATTGGTATGTCTGCCGCAGTAGGTGCCGGCATCTCGATGGCTTTTGCCGAAGCGCTCTCGGACACTGGTGAATTAACTGGTCGCGGACATCCTGTGCTGCGCGGCGCAATCGTCGGCGTAATGACATTCATTGGGGGTATTTTCCACACGCTCCCCTTCTTGATCAGCAACCTTGCAACCGCGCTCTATCTCGCCTACCTCGTCGTGGGCATTGAATTGCTCGTGATCGCCTATATCCGCTACCACTATTTCCGCATGCGGTTCTGGCTCTCGATCGTACAGGTGATGGTGGGCGGCACGCTGGTTTTGGCTGCAGGACTTTTAATCGGGAGCGCGTAAGGTATTCACATACGAGGAAAATGGGGGAGTGAAGGTTTTACGAGAGATTCCGGCACGTCGCGCAGCGGCAGCCGACTGGTGCGATAAACTTTTCAAAGTATTCGGAGCCGTAATCGAGATTGAGTTCTTCACCTGAGGGAATGTCGCGCTTTGCATAGAGCATGATGCGCCCCTCTTCGAGTGCGGCTTCGCAGTTGGGCTCGCACGCGTGATTGATATAACCGGCGATGTTGTCGGGCACAGGACCATCGATTGTCCATTCGTTGTCGATCAAAAAAAGATAACGAGAACCGCCGTCTTCCGCGGAGCCTGAAGGGATGCGCACCCCTGTATACTCCAGAATAAATTCACCCTGCGAAAGCGCGCGTACCGTAAAGAGCCCGTCGCCCGCGCCGGGAAACGATCTTTGCACGGCAAAACGCCCACCTTCGACTAATTTCATGATGACCAGTATAATGCGGTAATGGCAAGAAGTGAAAAAGTCGTGCACGAACCCTACAAAGGAGTTCGCGATTTTTACCCTGAAGATCAGTTCGTCTTGCGCTACATTTTTGAGCACATGGAGCGTGTGTGCGAACTCTTCGGGTACGAAGAATACGGTGCTTCGATCCTTGAACACGCGGAACTCTACCGTTCCAAAACATCGGACGAAATCGTCAACGAACAAACCTACACCTTCACCGATCGTGGTGACCGCGAAGTGACATTGCGCCCAGAAATGACGCCGACCTTGGCGCGTATGGTGGCGGCGAAATACCGCGATATTCCCTTCCCTGCGCGCTGGTACACGATCGCCAATGTCTTTCGCTATGAGCGTCCGCAGCGCGGACGCTTGCGAGAACACTGGCAGCTCAATGCGGATATCCTCGGCGTTGAAGGTGTTGAGGCAGACGCAGAAATAATCGCGGTCGCCCATGGCGTGTTGCGCTCTCTCGGTGCCGACGAGCGTGATTTCGAGATCAGGGTATCAGATCGGCGCATTTTGGATGCGCTCTATGAGCGATTGAGGATCGGCGAAGAAGAGCGTGCGGCGGTAACACGCCTCCTGGATCGCCGCGAAAAAATTGACAATTTCACCGTTGCGCTCGGAGAAATTATCGATAGCGAAGACGCCGCCTCACTCATTGAAGAGCTCGACCGAACCACCTCTACCGCCTATCTTGAAGAGTTACGCATGCATTTGGAGCATATGGGCATCCACAACATGGTCGTTGACACCAAGATCACGCGCGGGTTCGACTATTACTCCGGCATGGTGTTTGAAGTGTTCGATACGCATGAAGCAAACAATCGCTCACTCTTCGGAGGTGGCCGCTACGACAGGCTCTTGGAGCAATTCGGGAGCGAGAAAATTCCGGCAGTAGGCTTCGGGATGGGTGACGTAACCGCGCGCCACTTCCTTGAGAGTCATAACTTGATGCCCGATTACGCTCCGGCAACTGAGCTCATGATCTGCATCGTGGACAAAGAGGCACGTACGCACGCAATCAAGCTCGCCCAGGACTTGCGCCGCGAAGACATCGCGGTATCGGTCAATTTCTCCGGCAAAAAGATTGGCGAACAGATTCGCCAGGCCGATCGTATGAAGATTCCCTTCGTCATCGCCGTGGGAGAACATGAGCGCATCGAGGGACGCTACACTATCAAAAACCTCGCGACTGGCCATGAAATCACGCTCGCCGCCGATGCTATCGCTGGACATCTCTTTGCAGCACTTGGATAATTTGCATGCGAACTGTTGTTTTTGATATTGAAACGGCCAACTGGTTTTCCGAAACAGGCGGTAGTGAGCCTGCCGATCTCACTATTGCACTGGTCGGCATCCATGATTCAGAAACTGGCTACTCGTCGTATCTCGAGTCGGAATTACCCGCACTCTGGAAAGTCCTTGAGCGCACCGACCTCCTCGTCGGCTACAATTCTGACCACTTTGACATCCCGCTCCTCAACAAGTACTACCCTGGCGATCTTTCACGCATCAAATCGCTCGACCTCATGAAGGAAGTGCATGCCTGCCTCGGCCGGCGTCTTAAGTTGGACGCGATTGCTGAAGGGACGCTCGGACAAAAAAAAATCGGAAGTGGTGGCGATTCTGTACGTTGGTGGAAAAATGGTGACGTAGAAAAAGTACGCGAGTACTGTCTGAAAGATGTCGAGCTGACGAAAAAAATCTTCGACTACGCGCTGAAAAACGACTTAGTGCGCTACAAAGAGCTCGGCAAGATCCGCGAAGTACAACTCGATACCTCCCGCTGGCTCTCCGGTGGCGCACAGCCGATGACCTTTTCAATGGGATTTTAATGCGCTAAGGATGACGTGCTCGTTTGAGTTTGACCATTTAATTTAAAGTACACCTTGTCACCGAAGCGCAGGTCGACGTATTCGAGCTCTCCTTCTTTGCCGACAAGCGCGTCGGATGCGAGCACAAGCTGTAGGTTGTTGACGAGCGCTTCTGCATCTTCCCCGAACGATGCTTTGATATAAAAACCTTGTTGGAGCGGGATGGAAAAATCCTGATCGTCTTCAACTGTTGCTCCCTGTGGCGCGAAATTCGCCTGCGAGAGCATTTGCAAAAGTGCGACGATTCCCGGTAGATGTGCAGGGGCAAATACACTGCCGATAGGTATCGACGATGTGGCGAGACCCCCATAAAAGATGTAGGAAGTTGCAGCGCTTATTGTTGTCGTTGCATCTTGTGGTGCTTGCGCAAAGATAAACCCGCTGTCGTCCATTTGATAGCAGTCACTTTCTGCGGATGCGCACCAGAGCGCAAAAGGCTGGCGCTCGACAATCGCGACTTTAAGCGTGGTCGAAAACAGAGATGGTCGGCTGACACTAGCCGATTTGACGAGCGGAAAAAACCCCGCGATATCGCGCGAAAGCCGTCCCGTATTGAAGAGAAAGATATTGTCGGGCGAGAGATACGGATGACTATCCGGAGAAAGCTCTCTTTCCACGAACGCTTCGATTAGATTCGGCGGGACGGCATTCGTGCCGGAAACCGAAACATTCCTGATATTGAATCGCGGTAAATACGATACCCAGGAAATCGTCCATGCGAGCACCGCAACGAAGATGAGAGCGGCGAGCACAAGGTATATGCGCACACGTCTGCGGCGTGCGCGCAGTGGAAGCTTGGGCTTCTGCGGCACAGGCAGATACCCCGTGAACGGGCGTGCCGAGCGCATCGGACGCTTGCGCAGATCAACGACCCTGTTTGATGGTGTCACAGCCCATGTAACCCCGAAGCGCCTCGGGAATGTTGATCGAACCGTCAGCGCGCTGATTATTTTCGATGATTTGGCAGATAATGCGCGGCATCGCAATGGCAGTATTGTTGAGCGAGTGCGCGTAGTGCAGAGTACCGCCTTCATCGCGGTAGCGTATATTGAGCCGTCGGGTTTGGAAATCGTGGAAATATGAAGATGAGTGCGTTTCGCGGTATCGCTTTTCGCTCGGCATCCATGCCTCGATATCGTATTTTTTCACCTGTCCCAACCCCAGGTCGCCGCCGCAATTCACGACCACATGATACGGCAGTTGCAGCTCCCGCAAGAGCTCTTCGGAATTTGCGGTTAGTTCCTCATGCCACTTTACCGATTCTTCGTGCGAAGCTTCACACAAGACTACCTGTTCGTACTTTAGGAATTCATGGACACGGAATAAACCTTTTGTGTCTTTGCCGTGACTACCGGCTTCGCGTCGGAAGCAGGGGCTAAAGGCAAAAAAGCGTTGCGGCAAATCTTTCTTCTCGAGAATTTCATTCTGGAAATATCCCATGGTGGCAACTTCTGCCGTGCCGGCCAAATATTCACCGTCCTGCGTTTTATACAAATCTTCTTCCGACTGCGGCAGATAGCCTGTGCCGATAAACGGTTCGCGCCGCACGAGCGAAGGCACGATCATCGGTGTGAATCCCTTTTTGTTCATAAACCGATCCTGCACAAAGCGCTCGAGCGCCCACAGAAGCCGCGCACCATCGTTTTTCAAAAAGTAGCCGCGGAAACCAGCCACCTTGGCGCCGCGCTCAAAATCCGCCATATCGTACATGAGCATCAAATCTACGTGGCTTTTCGGCTGGAAATCGAATTGAGGAATCTCGCCCCACGTCTTCACTTCTTTATTATCCGTATCGCTGTTACCCTCGGGTACCGAGATGTCGGGTACGTTGGGGACCGCGAGCATGATGAGACGCCATTCCTTGAGGACTTCCTGGAGGACTGCTTCTTCGAGCTTGAGTCTGTCTTTGACGCCCTGCATCCGTGCGATCAATTGTTGCCGTTCAGCGTCCGTGTTTGCGCTCGCAATTGCATTCGATGCGCTGTTTTGTTCCGCGCGCTGTTCATCGATTTTCACTTGCAGCTGGCGGCGCTGATCGTCGAGCTCAAGCAGTCGGTCCAAATTCACCTCGGTATGTTTTCTTTTCGCGCCTGCTGCGACGATATCTTTGTTTTCCCGGATAAACTTTATATCCAACATGCTACGATGATACCATCGTGGAAGCTCCTTCGAAAGACGATTCACGGGCGCTCCTCCCACTCTCGTGACGAGTTGATCCATACGCTGAACATCTCGCGATCACAGAGGCCAATACTGAGAGTCCTGGGTGACGCAGTGCTCTCAATCAAACGGGCTTATCCCTTCCTCAGCAAACAATTGTGCGATCGTGAATAATGGTTCGGGCAATTTGTTCCAATCAAACCATTCCTACCTTTGAGATTCTTCGGGTTGCGGGATCGGTTCGCCAGATTTCCAATCAGTGGCGGAATAGAGAGTCACATAGTGAGTCCCTCGCTCTGGCCAGATATTATCGAGTGCTCGAACGAAGCGAACATTTTGTATCTCGATCGCGGCCTCTTCTCTCGTCTCACGGATTGCACAGTCCAGCATTGCCTCGTTCATTTCAATGTGACCGCCGGGAGGACACCGCGCATTGTGCCCGATTGCTCTTTTCGAACACCAAGCGAAATCTTCCTTACGTACCCATACGGCCGTTCCTATTTTGGGCCGCTCTTGCATATCAGCGCATCGCCTCCATACCGCTTGTGATTTCGGAGACTTCGCGCGTAATTGCCGCTTGGCGCACACGATTGAAAATGCGCGTAAAACTCTTGGTCATATCTTTAGCCTTGTCCGTCGCACTTTTCATGGCGACCATACGCGCAGAATGTTCGGAGGCCTTGTTTTCAAGGAGTGCATGGAAAATCGCGATGTTGAGGAGTTTGGGCAAAAGCGCGGCGAGTACCGTGTCAGCGTCGGGCTCGATGGTGTATGAGGCAGGCGGGGCAATCTTCTTTTCCTCTTGTGGCGCATATTTGCCGCGCGCAGGACGAATGCCCGCGATCATGTCGGCCATTGTCGCGGTGGTGATGGGAATGATGTGCCGCATCGTTGGTTGTTGTTCGAAGGTCGAGATGAAGTTCTGGTAGATGACGATGCAAGAGCCGATCTCGCCTTCCGTATGCCACGTGAGGACCGTGTTGGTCGTCTCGTGGATTTCTTGCTCAGAAATTTCGTCGGAAACATTCTCATGCTTCGCGCGCACTTCATAGCCGCGTGCGGCGAAATAGTCGCCACCGCGCCGGCCAATCGCAAGCATGATCACCTGATCTTTTGTGAGGTTCAATCTCGACAGTTCGGACTCCGTTTTGCGAATAACGCCGCTGTTGAGAGAGCCCGCCAACCCTTTGTCGCTCGTAATGACGATGACACAGGTCTTGCCTGAGCGCTCACGCAGGAGCGGATGACGCGCTAAATCCGCCGTACCCGCGAGGCGCTCTAAAACCGAGAGCGCGGCGGCGGCGTAGGCGCGGCTGCCGAGCGCGCGCTCTTGTGCCTTGCGCATCTTGACCGCCGAGACGGCCTCCATTGCGCGCGTCACGGTTCCCGTTTTTTTGTACGACTGGATTTTTAATTTTATATTTTTTAGAGATGCCATATTCAGTGCGTACAGATCTGAATCAGTGTTATGCAGGGTTTTATGATCCAACAGCGATTATCATGGTTATTTCGTCTCAGTGAACAACTCTCTATGTGCAAGTCGGAATTCTTCCACCGCGCGCAGGATGGTTTTTTTGGTTTCGTCCGAAACAAGACCTTTCTCCTTGATTTCTTTAAGCACGTCGGTGTATTCGGTATCCATATATTCAGCAAAAAGTGTTGCTGCCTTGCGCACACGCGCGATTTCTGCGGTGGCGAACAGTTGATGCATCGCCGCAAAAAGAATGACTACCTGCTTCTCCATCGGGATCGGCTCGCCATTTTTCTGCTTGAGCAATTCCACCATGCGCTGACCGCTCGCGATTTGATCGGCCGTGGCCTTGTCGAGGTCCTGCGCGAATTGCATGAAGGCTTCAAGGTCGCGGAACTGCGCGAGCTGAAGTTTCAGGGTGCCGGCAACCGATTTCATTGCTTTGGTTTGCGCGGAGGAACCTACTCGTGAGACCGATATGCCGACGTCGATCGCCGGCCGCTGGCCTTTATTGAAAAGCGAGGAATCGAGGAAGATTTGACCATCGGTGATCGAGATGACGTTGGTCGGAATGTAGCCAGAAACATCGCCTTCCTGCGTTTCGATGATCGGGAGTGCGGTGATTGAACCGCCTCCTTTGGCATCAGAGAGTCTCGCGGCACGCTCGAGTAAACGCGAGTGGAGGTAGAAGATATCGCCTGGATATGCTTCGCGACCCGGTGGTCGGCGTAACAAGAGCGAGAGCTCACGGTAAGCTACGGCCTGCTTCGAGAGGTCGTCGTAGATCACAAGCACGTCTTTCCCACGATCCATAAAGTATTCGCCGATGGCAACGCCCGCGAACGGCGCGAGAAATTGCAGCGCCGCAGGTGCTGAAGCAGGTGCGTCAACGATGATTGTGTACCCGAGCGCACCTTCCTTGCGCAACTGCTCGACGATACGCGCGGTCTTCGATTCCTTCTGTCCGATCGCCACATAGATGCAGATCGGTCGCTTCTCTTTCGGTTCGTTGCGTTGGTTGATGATGGTGTCTATCGCGATCGTGGTTTTCCCGGTCGCGCGATCGCCGATGATCAACTCACGCTGGCCACGACCGATCGGGATCATCGCGTCGATCGCAGTAATGCCTGTTGCGAGCGGAACCGATACCGATTTTCGGTCGATAACGCCGTAGGCTTCGCGTTCCACAAGCATCATCGTGGCGTTTTTAAAAGGGCCTTTGCCGTCCAAGGGCTCACCGAGCGTATTGACTACGCGGCCGAGCAATTCCTCTCCGGCAGGTACGCTCAGTACTGTACCTGTGGATTTGACCGTCATCCCTTCAGAAACCCGCGCGGTATCGCCCAAAATAGCGGCGCGCACGTCGTCTTCTTCGAGATTCAAGACGAGGCCGTAGAGTTTACCCTCCACCCGCATCGCGTCCTTAAGTGCGTTGCCCTTTGTTTCTTCAAATTCCACGATCTCGCTCATCACCGCGCGCGCAAGTCCGTCGATCGCGACGACACCGTCGCCGACTGCGGTGACGATACCGACGTGCTCGGCATGTGCCCCACCGGTATGACCTTCGATTTCTTTGATGATCCGCTCTACGATCGTGGTTTCCATATAGTTTAGTGCGTCGCGCGATTATACATTGAAAGTAATGATTTTTTCCAACTTCTGTCCAGAAGCAGACCGCGACCCTCGAGCCGCCATCCGCCGATCAGTGTGTCGTCAACCCTTTCGCACAGATCGGTATCTCCGATCGCCGCATGAGTCAAGGCAGTTTCTGCCTCCTTGATCGCGCTTTTGCGATCTTTCGGATGCGCGACGGTGAGCACCATGGTGCTCTTCGCCTGTTCCCGTGCAGCAAGACGGGCAAATGTGCGCGCGATTCTCGGTAGCAGTGCCAAACGACCCCGCGTCTCGAGGTTTTTCTTCATCAAAGCAACCACTTCGTGCGGCTTTGTGCCGCTTTCGATCATGCGAAGGAGCGCTTGTGCGTATGCGTGTTCCATAAGTAATTATGCCGATTTTTCGCGCAATATTTTTTCCGCTGCGAGCATCGCAGCGCGCGCAATTTCGCGCTCGCTCTCCCGCAACATCTGCCGCTTTTCTTCCTGTGCGCGAGCTTCCGCTTCCGTCATGAGACTATCAGCCTTTAATTGCGCTTCTTTCATGATCTCACCCGCGCGCTCGTCGGCGCGCGCTCGCGCCATGGCAACCAGTCCCTCCGCCTCTTTCGCTGCAGCACCCACCATCAAATCACTTTGCTTCTTCGCATCTTCGAGTTTGTGCGTCGCGGTATTAGCTAGACGCACGCTTTCGGCTATTTTCTCGCGCCGCTCGTCAATAATGCGCAGGATTGGCTTGTAGAGGAAGTACGAGAGAGCCGCAAGGAGCAGTCCAAAATTCACTGCCTGGATGAGCAGGAGTTTCCAATCGACACCGAATGCTACAAAAAGTTGGTTCATGGAGAAGCCGAACCGAGGTTGAACATCGGTAATTACGTGAACTTAACGATGAAGCCGACCACGAGGGCGAATATGGCGAGCGCCTCAGCGAACACGATTGCGGTGAACATGAGCGGCTGAATTTTGCCAGAAGCCTCTGGATTACGACCGATGGCTTCAAGCGCTGCAGCACCAATCAAACCGATGCCGATACCGGGACCCAAAACGCCAAATCCGACGGCAACGGCCATCGCGAGGGTCTTTGCTGACTCTAAATCCATAATGAATAACTCTTATCTTTTAATAATGTTGAATCCGACCGACATATAATAGCATCAAACATCGCCAATTCAATGCGGCTCCATGATGGCGATCTTGATAAAGAACAATGTCAGGAGCGCGAAAATGGCCGCCTGCACGAACCCGACGAAGAGCTCGAACATCATGATGGGCACGGGCGCTACAACGGGGAGGAAGAAAATGACGACGAGGATCAAGACTTCGCCGGCGAAGACATTGCCAAAAAGACGGAATGAGAACGAAACGATGCGCGCAATCTCGGAAAAGAGTTCAATGATGCCGACGATAAAGCCGATGGCCCCGCCGTGGAAGTTGATGAACTTTCCGCCATACTTGGCGACACCCACGACGACGACGCCCGTAATTTCGATGACAAGAAATGAAAGAATAGCGAGCATCAACGTGACATTGAGGTCGGTGTTGACGCTGCGAAAGAGTGGGGAGAATTCCCCGTGAGGCCCAAAAAAACCGAGCGAGCCGATGCCCGGGGTGAATTCAATGAGGTTGGAGGTGAAGATGAAAAGAAAGATGGTACACAGATACGGAAAGAACGTGCGCGCGAGTTCGCGGCTCTCTAGGGTCTCGGCGATGTAGTCATAGACGAATTCCACGAGCCATTCGAAAAGTGTCTGGGGACGTGAGGGGGTTAGCCTGAGTCGCTTGCCCACCACTATCGCGACGATGATGAGGAGCGCGATGACGACCCAACTCATGAGGAGTGTGTTGGTGATGGGAATGCCGAAGAGCGTACCGAGTCGCTCCGGCGCAAGCATGACCTGGATGCCGGAATTCATGGCCGAGATTTTAGCACAAAATGAACGCGGTCGCATGCACCGCGTTCATTTTTTCTACTCACTCCGTAAGACAGTTTTTATTGCACCTTCTTCGGCGGAACCAGCGCGCCATTGATCAGATAGACGACGCCGTTACTCGCCTTGTATTCGCTGATGATGATCGCACTGCCGACCATGGGAATGTTCGTGGTTCCGTAGGAGAAGTTAAGCGGATCACCCGACATTGAAATAACCGTGCCTGCAAACTGCGCATCCACCGATACCGCACGATTGGAAATCACATGGTATTGGACGAATCGCTTTTTCGCGGCCAGGCTCAAATTGGTAAACGTACCTGTCGGCAACTGGCTGATTGCGCCGTTGGTTGGCACGAAAATCGTATATGGACCTTTGCCGGTAAGCTGCGTAGCTACGCCCGTCGACGCTAGCCACGAACCGAACGTCGAAGCGCCAGAGATGTTCTCGGCAACCGACACGACACCGGAAGACGATAGATCACTCGTCGGGAGCGAGGCCACGTTGACTGTCCCGCTCGTGTTGCTTTCACCAGTCGTCGAAGAGGCGATCGTCGAAGAGGCGGTCGTGCCGAGCGTCGGCATCGAGACACTCTGACTGCTTGCCAGCCACCACGCCGCGAGCCCGACGAGAATGACCACTATCGCACCGATGACCCACATGTGTGTACTGTTCTGTTTCATATATAGATGCATTACATAATAACCGACCGCTGTCGGCTGCCCATTAAGACGTGGTACCCGCAGTAGTATTTCATGAATTCCCGTATGTGCCGAGCGACCATCCGCTCGGCAGCGTGGAAACCGTGCCCCGCGCCAGGAACGATAATAACGCGATGCTTTACGCGTAGATTTTTTTCAAACCACGCGAGCACTTCTTCTGAAGAACGGCCGGAAAATTCTTCCCGTTCACCCCACAACACAAGAACGGGAACGCGGACGGATTGTAAAATTTTTGGATTTTTCTTTTGCTGCGCATAAGAAAAAATTTCTTCAATTGAATCCGGTGTGTAGAGCGAGAGGAATCGTTGCGCGTCGAGCATTTCGTGCCAGAGACCTTCGGGCAGAAGTGCGTGCTTTTTGCCGGCATGCACGAGGGTGCGTGCCGCACGGACTGCACGCGCAATCTTCTTCGCACCCTGCCGTTTTTTCTCGGCCGACCAATCTGAAACGGGCGCGAGCAGGATGATGCCCTTTGTTCCTCTCCCCTTCTTTTTGTATGCCCAGTAGATCGATTTTTGGCAGCCGGTCGAATGTCCCGCAAGGTAGATATCCTTGATGCCTCGTTTACGTACAAAATTGATCGCCCCTTGAATGTCGTCGACGCAATCGGTAAACACCTCATGCACCGATCCAGCCCCCAGGCGCTGTATATTCTTCCCGGCTCTCTTGCGTACTGAGCTCACGTGTCCATGGCCCCTATTATTGAACGTGATGACAGCCGTACCGGGATCCGCAACGGACCTGACAACATCAAGCATGGAAAAAGCGGAACTTCCGAGCCCGTGCACCCACACAATCGCCCGCTTCGGTTTCCGCGGGCCAAACCATAACCCCTTCAGTAAAACTTTCTTCGGCGTGACGATTTCCGGAATGACAAAGGACGGAATCATGCCGTCATCCTAGCAGTCTTACTTCGCGATTGCGAGCGAGGCCTGGCTGAGCATGTTTTTCAATTCCTCCTGCGTCTGCGGCATGTGCGCAATATCAATGTGACCGACAATGCTGACTTGCACGCCGGGGCATACGCCAAGCACGTTCGCCGCATTGATCTTTTTGCCGTCGAGAGTAACGTCTGCGTCGGTATGAAAGAGTACGTCGACTTTATTGTGCATGCTCGGATTCATAGCGTCGGCAATGACGCGTAGACCAATCTGTTTTTGCACAAGATTGTATCCACACAGAGGCGAAGACGTCGCCGCAGGCGCGATTTCAACGACGGTGCCAAACGGCAGCTTGTCAGCGAGATCGACGGAGCGCGCTGCGACGATATCGGGATTGGAATAAGCGCCGCTTGCGGTTGTGAACGGATCGTCGTCGGTTTGCGCGACCACGGCGTTGTAGCCGGTCAGCGTCAGTGTATAGGCCGGGGCAGGATTGGATATCGAAAGCGTTTCTCCTGCTGCCGAACTCAACTGCGGAGTCGTTAAAACGAAAAGCCCCATAAGGGCCGTAACAATTTGTATCATGTGAACGTAGGGAAGCGAACCTCCCTACTTACGAAATCCTAACACGAAAAAATATTGACGTCAAGAGTAAAACGTCGTTTTATATTGATGCAATTTTATGGCTCAAAATAAGGCTTTCAGAGCAATTATGTCCCCTCTTTCCAACTCGCAAGATATTTTTCTTGCTCTGGCGTCTGGGTATCGATATGGGTGCCCATGGCACTCAATTTAGCCTTCGCGACGCTCAGTTCGATCGTTTCGGGCACCTCGTAGACGCCGGGAGAGAGCTTTTGACCCGCCATCCACTCGCTTGCGAGCGCTTGCGTGGAAAAACTCATGTCCATGACACTCGCGGGATGCCCTTCTGCTGCCGCGAGGTTAACCAATCGGCCGTCTGCGAGCACATAGACGCGCTTGCCCTCCACAGCGTACTCGTCGACGAACCGACGCACTTCTTTTCGCACGCCAGAGGCGACTTTCTGGAGCTCTGGCAGGTTGATCTCCACATCAAAGTGACCGGAGTTGCATACCACTGCGCCGTCTTTCATGCGTTTGAAGTGCTCGCCTCGGATGACGTTGATATTGCCTGTAACCGTCACGAAGAGATCACCCATGGTGGTGGCGCTCTCCATAGTTGTGACGAAAAATCCGTCCATCGCCGCTTCGATGGCTTTGATGGGGTCGACTTCGGTGACAACGACACCCATGCCCATACCCTTCGCGCGCATCGCGAGACCTTTGCCGCACCAGCCGTAGCCGGCGACCACGATGGTTTTCCCAGCGAGCAGCATATCGGTAGCGCGAATGATACCGTCGAGCGTCGACTGGCCAGTGCCGTAGCGGTTATCAAAGAGATTCTTTGTCTTCGCGTCATTGACTGCGACGATTGGCATTTTTAGGGCACCGTCTTTATTCATCGCACGGAGACGAATGACGCCGGTCGTGGTTTCTTCGGTGCCGCCGATCATCTGGGGCAAGAGTCCGGGGTGATCTTTGTGGATGGTTGAAACGAGATCCGCCCCGTCGTCCATGGTGAGCTGCGGCTTTTGCGCGATCAGTGTTTCGATGTGCTTGAAGAACGTTTCCGTATTCTCCCCTCTTATCGCAAAGGTCGGGATTCCGTATTCCTTCACCAAAGCCGCCGCCACATCATCTTGCGTCGAGAGCGGATTCGAGGCCGCGAGAAATACATTGGCGCCGCCCGCTTTGAGCGCACGCACGAGATTCGCCGTTTCGGCCGTCACGTGCAAGAGCGCCGCAAGTGTTTTTCCCTTGAACGGTTGTTCCTTGGCGAAACGCTCGCGTACCTGCCGCAGCACTGGCATGTCGCGCTCAGCCCACTCTATGCGCTTGATACCATCGGGGGCAAGTGAGGTGTCTTTGATGTCGGATTGCATTGTGTGAAGCATAATAGCGTAAAAATACACAATTACCGAGTGTGTACGATCTTGCGTGCTCGTCCGTCTTAATGAACATGTCCCAGGAATGGCGGCCTGTTAATTACTCGCGCAGGACCGTGTTGCGCTTTTTGGATATCATCCTCGGAATCGTCGAACTTTTGCTAGGCGTGCGCATCGTGCTCCGGCTTTTGGGCGCCAATCCGGGAAGCGAATTTGTGGCGTGGCTCTATGGTGTGACCGACCAGTTCATTGCCCCGTTTGCTGGCATCTTCCCGATGCTCGCTCTCACCGGCAATTACGTGATCGAATTTTCGACCCTCTTCGCCATGCTCGTCTACGCCTTCCTCGGCTGGACGATCATCAGGGTGATCTCGTTTTTGACGGACGCGGTGCTGCGGATTTATGCATGAATTGATTGACAGAGATGCTCTGCCAACGTATTTTTTTAATGTCTAGAATGCTCATGTGACTAGATATGGGGTTTGAACACCGTGAGAGACGAAGCCGCTTCTTTATTTGCAAAAACAAACGATTGTTATACCGGCAGCTTTTGGACGTAGGTTTTATAGTAACGTTCGGCCACTTCCTGCAGAGTGAATTTGTGCGTCTGGGTACCGGCGGCGTCAACCGCAAACGCAGCTACGGTGCTGCCCAGCTGGCCGCAGGCCTGGAGCGGAAGCCCGAGCATCATGCCTTTGATGAATCCGGCGCGGTATGCATCGCCAGCGCCTGTGGGATCGAGCGCTTCATTGGCCTTCGTAGCCCCTATTTTCCATTCGCCTTCACGAGAGACGATACGCGAGCCGCCTTCACCGTAGGTAACTACCAAAACCGGCACGCGTTCAAGCATTGCGCCTTCGGCCCAACCAGTTTTTTGCGCCATCAAGCCAAACTCGTAATCCGTGCCGAAGAGCACAGCCGCCCCGGTAATGCCATCGCTCAACTGTTCAGAAGAGAGCGCGGTGATTGCTTGGCCGGGATCGTAGAGATAGCGAAAATTGTGCGAGCGATAGTATGCGGGAAGCGTGGTCACGTCGGGAATGCAGCCGGGAGAAATGATCGCGAGCGAGCGTCCCTCGAGCGTTACGGGAATGTCGTATCTGTGCGCGCCAGCGCCCATGTGAAAGGCGGCGATTTGGTTGTCGGCCTTGTCAGTAATGACGAATGCTGATGAGGTTAACTCCCCCTCTACTTCGCGAATGCTTGAGGGTTCCACGCCGGAGAGCAACAGGTGGGAGCGGTATGAGCTAAAATCCGTCCCTACAGTCGCGATAATCTCCGGCTGCTCGCCAAGAAGCGCGAGATTGTAGGCCACGTTGCCTGCAGTGCCCCCAAAGCCCAGTGAGAGACGGTCGACCTGGAAACTCAAGCTGATCTTGTGCATCTTCTCCGGTACGAAGTGGTCCTCAAAAAGCCCCGGAAAATCCATAATGCGATCGAAAGCGACTGATCCTGACACAATGATTTTTGACATGCGAAGAGTATAGCAAGTATTTGATTACTCATCCTTATGGCAATGATTCCAATCACACCATCGGTAATTTTTAAATATTCACAGAAATAAGTGTGAAAATCACTATGAGCCCACAGAGTCTGGATTGGAACACCGCAGAGACTATGGCGTTGCGCTGGAAGAGTGTGTTTAAAATGATACCGCTCGTATCAGCGTGAGCAACACAGCGTCAGATTTTCTTGATTACCCCTTACAAGCATGTCATTGTAAAAGCATCCCAGCACACAGCGGCTAAATCACTTTATAAAATTTTCTCACCCTAGCGGTTGCTTAGCGATTATGTACAGGAAGAAATAGGTTCGAACGTCATCCAGTGTACGGAGCTAAGGTTGACCTCGCACGAGAGAAAAAGCAGTCTCTAGCTAGAGGAACATGTTTGAGAGATTGTCATGCCGCACTGGTGCGCATTTGGCTATCACCAAGTTGGTGACATACCCGCTCTGGTGGATTTACTCCTTCCGACCATTCCCGAACATCACGAAGAATAGTTTAGGCGATAGGGAGGCCGGATTCGCGCCACGCATTTGTGCCCCCGGTTACGGTAAAAGCGTTTACCTTCGCTGCTACTAATTTTGAAGCAACGGTGCTGCTGCGCCCGCCGCTCCGGCATATTGCATATACTTCTTTAAATTGTTTCAAGCGGGTAATTGCCGCATCATCAAGGGTCGCGAGCGGGATGTTTTGTGCACCTACAGCGTGGCCGGTTGCATATTCTTCCGGAGTCCGAACATCTATAAAAGCGACGCCAGCGATACCGACTTTTTGCTTTGCATCTGTTGCCGAGACTGATGGAACGGTCTTAAAAAACCACATATGCCTCATTGTACCCCATTATGGGATCTCGCTGACCTCTTGCTCCCCCGGATGTGCTCTAGGAACAAATCTTTCGATCATGTAAAAATGCTACCACGTATTACATGGTTCCGACCATTCCATTTGGTCAGGAAACGATGCCTCAAAATAACGCTTAAAAAGCGTGACCCTACGGGGAATCGAACCCCGCTTCCCGCCTTGAGAAGGCGGTGTCCTAGCCGATAGACGATAGGGCCTTGTAGTATTTTTCTCACGAATCGCACTCTGTGGCAAGAAAAGATTGACGCTCGCTCCGTGGTACTGGCTGTTCATCTTTTCCGCTTGCGCCTTGTACAATACATATCGCACAAACACGAACCGAGCAATTACACCTGCCCCATGTGCCAGATCGTATGCGGCGAACCAACCAGTCGTGGCAGTCAGCATGAAGACATAGTTTTTGCCGACGATCGTTGCTCTGCATTGTTCCGGGCAAATGGTGACGTGCCGCTCCAGCGCACGTGACAATCGTTCCCAATGAACATATAGAAAGCACCTATGAACACGTTCCCCACGATATGAAGGAAAAAAATGTACGCCACCGACGAGGACGCGTTTTGCCATCTCCCGAAGAAAAGCGGCCGTGTGTGGAAAAGTTAAAACAGCATTTTGGAAGAAAATCCTAGTGCCTGGGGGCAGATTCGAACTGCCGACCCTTCGCTCTTCAGGCGAATGCTCTAACCAACTGAGCTACCCAGGCAATCTGCGTGCGCCGAAAAACTCTATCACACTCAGGCTGTGGTTTCTATTGGCTGTTCGGTTGGAATTTTATTTCGTCGTATTTGACGATGTGGAGGTGAAACTCTGAAACCTGGCTTCGAATTGCTGCAAGGCAGCCTGAAACGCTTGATACTGGTTCTGCGCCTCCTGTCCCGTGCCCTGCATGCGACCATATGCCGCAAGCGCGTTTTGGACGGTGGTATTGACGTATGTCATGTAGAACCAGATGGGCGCGAGAAGTAGGGCGGCGTAAAAAACAAGGGTGAAGAGCCTCCCGATGAAGGCGCTGCGGCGCATTTTGTGAAGCATGCGATTATTCTCCAACGTGAGGCGATGAATCTCTTCGAGCATTGGCGCATGATTGGGCGGCATTGCTGTATTCTATCATTGTAAAAATGCTAGAGTGACAAAATCCCCTTGTAGCTCAATGGATAGAGCAATCCCGTCCTAAGGGAGAGATGTGGGTTCGATTCCTGCCGAGGGGACAAAATCAGATTTCGATTTCGAAATATTTTTTGAGAGTATCTACTACACTCTCCGTTGTTGTTGATCCTAAACTTGGATGAGCTCGCACACGGTATTCTTCAAGAATAGAAACTGTGCCGCGAAGAGCAGCCACTCGTCTTTCACTATCACTTCCAGAGACAATCGTGCTCATATTTCTCTCCCATAGCTCCCTAGTTTTGTGGAGCGGAATTACGCAATTGAAAGCAGCTGACGCAATTTGTTTTCGTCGAAGCCCACGACGAGCTGATCGTCGACGTAGATGACCGGAACACCCATCTGTCCGCTCTTCGCGATCATTTCCTTTCGCTTGTCCAAGTCGGTGGCCACGTTGTAATCACTGAAGGCTACGCCGTGTTCGGTGAAAAAGTCTTTGGCTGCGTGGCAGAAGTGGCAGGTGGGAGTCGAATAAATAGTTACTTGCTTTTTTGCCATACCAAATTGAATATTATTTTATAATCACAGTATACCATTCCTTTATTTTTGCGCGCGAGCGCTTTTGAGCATCTTGCCCCACAAAAGGAGCTGATCAATGAGGCCGCTGGCACGCTCAGCGTAGGGAGCAAATACATCCTTTCCCGGTGTCCCCTTCCCGATTGCCATTACGACGTCATAGGGCATGTGGATTGCATTCCTGATTGGCGCCATTTGGAGTTCGACTGCGACTTGGCGCAGCTGCTCCACCGCCCGCGCGCCCTGTACGCTTCCGTAGGATATGAATCCTACCGGTTTGGTGTTCCATTCCTGATACACGTAGTCGAGCGCGTTTTTGAGTACTGCCGTATAGCCGTGATTGTATTCAGGCGCGATGATGAGAAAAGCATCGGCCTCGGCGATTTTTGCCGTCCATTTCGCTACAACCGGATGCGCATAGGGTTTCTGCTTGTAACTCGGCGTTTCCTGCTCATCAAAAAATGGCATCGGATAATCGCGGAGGTCGAGCAATTCCGCCTTCACGTCACCACGCTTGCCAAGCTCCTCTGTGATCCAGCGCCCCGGCGTGTCGCTAAAGCGACCCTGCCGCGTTGAACCCAAAATAACCTTTACGTTTAGTGTGTCACTCATACAAAATGTGTATTCTTTTTATACATGATAAACATGAAGTGTATATGACTGACTTTACTTTGTAAAGCACATTATCCCATGCTAGCATGTGGATATCTATGAACGCGAAACAGGCGGCATGCCCGATCGAAAAAGTCGTCGATCTATTGGGCGATTCTTGCTCCATCCTCATCATTCGAGACCTTTTGGGAGAGCCAAAGCGCTTCGGTGAGCTTGAGGACTCGGTTGCCGTCTCTTCCCGTACGCTCGCAAAAAAGTTGAAGCTGCTTGAGCGACAATGCATCGTGACGCGCAAGGAAATCAAGGGGCAGCCCGCACGCGCGAAATACCAACTCACCAAAAAGGGTTCCGCATTTCACGACGTGGCGGATGCGATGCGTATATACGGAAAGAAATACCTTTGATACGCGACATTTTTGCTTCTTAGTGGTGTGTCGCTGCAGTGGACGCAGCGGGAGACTCGATCTGTTTGCGGTTTGGCAGGCCCAGCGAAAGAATGAATGCGAGTGCGATGAAAAGAACGCCGTAGAGGAGTGTCGTTCGGCTCGCATTGATTGTTGCTGTCTTGGAGATCGATGCGATTTCATTGCCGATTGTGACCGGTATGCCTGCCTGGATCATGGGTGTGCCGCCGCCGAATTCGATCGCCGATGTTTGGCTTTGCACAGCCTGTGAGATTGCCGGCTTCATTCCAGCTGGGATGACGGCGCTCGCCTGCACGCCGCTCGCAAGATTGACAGTGAGCGTGGTAAGCAAGATGGCACCCAAAATCGCGGAGCCCAGCGACGCGCCGAGCTGACGTAGCGTACCGTTGACACCTGCCGCCTCGCCCGATTGCGAAACCGGCACGGCCGAAAGTGTGAGATTGCTCGCCTGCGAGAACAGCAATCCCATGCCGAGACCGAAGAGTATAAAGCCTGGGATAAGAGCCCACTGATTGGTGTCACGGCCGATTTCCATGCTCAAGACGAAAAATCCGATGGCGTTGATGACGAGGCCTCCCTGGATGATGCGCTTCGGTGTGAAAAATTTTGCCACGTACGCGCTCGCAATCGACACGACGAGAAGCGTCAGTGACATGGGTAACATCGCAATGCCCGTCTGTAGCGCCGAGAGCCGCAGCACACTTTGGAAAAACACCGGGAGCGCAAAGCTGATGCCTGCCTGACCAAGCGAAAGTATCGAGACGATTAGAGCACCGCGTACGAAAACCGTGTTTTTAACGAGTGAAATGGACACGAGTGGCGTCATGCCGTGCTTCTCACGATAGTGCTGCCATACGACAAAAAGCGCGAGAAAGACGAACCCCAAAAGCATGCTCGGGACGACAATCGAGATGCCGTCGAGAAATCCGAATGAACGCGCTCCGATCGCGAACGTTTTTGTGGTTGCGAGCCAGCCGTACGTGGACGACTCGATGACGCCGAAGACGATCAGGAACATGCCGATTGATGAGAGCAGGATACCGGGAATATCAAGCTGCGGTTTTTCTTTTGTATCACGTGACTCCTTGATCACATACGCGCCTGCAATCAAAAACGCAGCTACTACCAGGTTGATGCGGAATGCCCAGCGCCATGAGTAGTACGTCGTGAGAAAGCCTCCGAACAGAGGCCCGAGTGCGGCACCCGCGCCGGCAACGCCACCCCAAATGCCGAAACCGATTTGGCGATCCCTGCCTTTGTAGTTGGAAACCAGGAGCGAGGAAGTCGCGGGCATCATAAGCGCGGCGCCGACACCTTCGATGATGGCTTCACCGATGATCATCATGCCGACTGAAGTGGAGATTGACGTGATGAAGGAGCCGACTGCGAAAATGATCGCGCCAGTAACGAACATCCGTTTGCGTCCAAACAAGTCACCCAAGCGGCCTCCGGTGATGGTAAACGCGGCGAGCATGAGCGAGTAGGCAGCAATCACCCACTGCATACTTTGAATGTTGGTGTGCAGGTCGGTAATGATCGTGCGCAGCGACACATTCAAAATGGTGGTGTCGAGAATAATGATAAGGAGCGCGAACGCTAAGACGCCGAGTGGCAGCCATTTGCGGATTCCGGTCGCTTCGGTGGTATCGATCATACATCTTCTCCGGATGCAGCTCGGATTAGTTTGTTGTTGAGCGCGAGATATTGTGTAAATTCCTTGTCTGTGAGTGCGTTAAAAACCTGCTGCATCATGCGCATGCGCTTTTGTTTGTAGTTGTTGAGGCGTTTTCTGTTAGCAGATGGGAGGAAGAGCCGGTGTGCGCGCAGATCATGCGGGTCGCGTTCTCTTTTGATGTACTTTTTTGCGACAAGCCCGTTAACCAGCTGTGTCACAGCGCTGCCGGTCATGCGGAGCGCTGTGGCCGCATCGTTGACGGTGCAACCCTCATTGCGGAAGATGTACCCCATGACAAGCCATTGAGATGCGGTGATATTGATGCCCTTGAGCGCCTCATATCCAAAGGCTTTGCGCCGCAGAAACCGTGCGCCATCAAGAATCTCCTCTATGTGTTGCGTGCGATCAAGCATAGATACCTAAGTATCTTAGCTAATTATGCATGAACTGTCAATTCAAATTGAATGGGAACTATATATACAGTTACCCTAGGTGAAAATAAGTACTTCCAATCGTGCTCGTGAACGGGTTGGTCACCATCTCCGACATTACGAGAGCCTCAATCGCTTTCGCATGTTCCGCAGCACACGCAATAAATATGTCGTCTGAGTATCGACGGTATAAACCACCCGGTATTGGGAAAAGGACGGCCGCTCGGTCACTTGAATTAGCACTAACCTGCGCACTCTATAGAAAGGGGCACCCCCGTAGTAGATAGTAATAAAAGGGTACCAAGAATTTCAGGCAGCTTTTGATAATTT